>ERZ795057.1607-NODE-1607-length-19064-cov-6.444526_pt1 | contig 19064 bp, 19 predicted proteins | sample MGYA00375141_ERZ795057 | MGnify/ENA primary metagenome ERZ795057 (study PRJEB30186, sample SAMN05720163) | activated sludge metagenome | isolation source: Anaerobic digester | place: Hong Kong | collected 2015-01-26 ... | reverse complement strand
ACTGAGCTAAACTGGCTCTCACTTCATAAAAACCAGTGCTATTATATAGATTTGTTTTCGCTTTGTCAACAGCGATTCGTTACAATATAATGAAATTCGAATGGGCAATAGATTTCTTTTTTGGTTGAAGAACCACCCGCAGCACACTTTTTAATACGCACTAATCAAAATACTTCAAAAATATTTGACTTACTTAAGGGATCGAAAGACTTACATGTCGTATATCTAAAATATCCGTGAATGAACTTGTTTGATGATATAATAATGGCAAGCTGCTAAGCAATTGATAACGGTTTAAGATTTCTTAAATACCTGCTGCTTTTTGTGCATTGTCATCAAGGAGGTCTTTTTAGCTTTGAAGCAATTTGTGAATCCCATAAAAAAAGCCACCATTCAATTCAAACTGAAAATTTTGATCGGCCTTCTTTTTTTATCCTTTATAATGTTTGTTATGATGCAATTCGCCTATACTCGCCAGTCTATTATGGAAACTGCCAGAGAAAAAGGAACATCTGTTACCGAAAAGATCAATGGTGATATCAGTCGATGGCTCAATGAAAACTCAGTGATAATCAAAGATATTTCTATTCTCTTTTCTCATCATGAATTTTCTGCAGAAAAGAAACTCAGTATTATGGAAGATTTTCTTGAAGAAAGCAATTTTTTTTCTTCCATCTATTATGGAGATAACACCAATAAAATGATTAATGCAAGTGGCTGGCAACCCTATGAAGGTTTTCAATTAACTGCAAGACCATGGTATATAAATGCAATTGAAAAAAAACGATTATCATACACTAACATCTTTCTCAACGCCAGTAGAGACGATATGATCATTTCAATTTCCTATCCCATAAAAAATTCTGAAGTAGAAGCCGTGATCAGTGGAGATGTCTCTGTTAAGACCCTTATTCGGCAAATTTCAGAAAACAAACCCAGTGAAAACGGTGTTGTTTTCTTGATGGATTTTAACGGACATATTATTGCGCATCCAGATTTTACTGATTTTAATAGTTTGGATATTGATTACAAAAACCCCGTCTATACTCATTTATTTGAATCTATTCAAAATTCCCACGAAACATTTCGTGAACAGCAACTTGGTGAACAAAGCGGTTACCTTTCTTTTGTCAAAAATGACGATTTGAATCTGTATCTGTTCAGTTTTATTCCCAATAGTGATTTCAGTTATCTTTTCACTAACGCCATTGTTTATACCTTCATTATGTTGATATTCATACTGATAATCACACTAATATTTTACAGATCCCTTCAACACAATGTTGTTGGACCAATCGAAGAGTTAAAAACAAGAATTAACGAATTGGATTTTTCCGATGATTTTCATCAGCGCTTGAGTTATATTTACCCTAATGAATTCAGCTCACTTGTAAAAACAATCAATTCCATGTTGACACAAGCCGAACAAACTTTGATTCAAAAAGAATCCGCTGAAAATGAATTATCCGCCTTGAACGAGGAACTCATTAGCACAAATGACATATTAGAATCAAAAAATCAAGAGGTGGAAAATAATCTGATCTTGCTTTCCCAAGAGAAAGAATTGCTTAAAGCTCTTTTCGATAATGTGTTAATCGGTATTCAAATATATGATTGCGATGGCAATCTTTTACTGACGAATTCTGAAAACACTAAAATTACCGGGTACCACGAACAAGAAATCTCAAATGCTGTTCAATGGCACCAACAATTGAAAACGTCTGATGAGATCATTCAATATATTTCACAATCTTTTGACAGCCAAACACTTCAGAATCAAATCATAAAAGATTGTAAAATCACCACAAAAAAAGGTGAAATAAGAGATGTGGAGTTTTGGTCAAAAATCTTATCGGACGGGAGAATGGTTATCACCATTAACGATATCACCGAACGATTACTCGGAGAGGAAAAATTGCGAATTAGCGAGCAGCAAGCCAATGCCGCTAATAATGCAAAATCAGAATTTTTGGCAAATATGAGTCATGAATTAAGAACACCCCTTAATGGCATCATCGGTTTTTCTGAAATTCTTTTTAAAACAACACTTTCAGAAGAGCAGAAAAGTTATCTGGACTTCATTCGCATTTCAGGAAAAAATCTATTGCAAATCGTCAGTGATATTCTTGATTTTTCAAAGATTGAAGCCGGTCGTCTGGAAATGGAACGGGTATACACAGATATTGACCAAGTTGCACAACATTCGTTGAATATGATCGAACCTCTTGCGAAAGAGAAGGGTATTACACTCCAATACAGCATTGATGAAATTAGAAATTATCCCGTTTATTCAGACCCTTTAAGGTTGAGTCAAATCATCAACAATCTGCTGAGTAATGCCGTTAAATTCACTTCAGAAGGATCTGTATCTCTGAAGATACAATTGATTAACCAAACCGATGAATCCATTCGTTGCAAATTTTCGGTAACAGATACCGGGATCGGGATTAAAGCGGAAAAACTAAGCGAAATATTTCAATCGTTTACTCAAGCTGATAATTCAATCACAAGGGAATACGGCGGAACAGGTCTTGGATTAACCATTTCTAATTTATTGTTAAAGTATATGAACAGTACATTAATTGTGGAAAGCACGCCGGATGTAGGAAGTACCTTCTTCTTTAACATCAGCTTTGATCGCTTTGATCTTAGAACCAAAATGATTGAGCCAGATTTGAAGTCGGAGGGTTCACTTCATGCTGACCTGACTCGGCAGAGTTTTTTGATCGTCGATAATGATCAAATCAGTCAACAATTAATGAAAATAACGCTGAGCAAAATACTAAATAACCCGTTATTGTATTTTGCCTCTGATGCTCAAGGGGCACTCGATATCTTTTTCAACTTTTCTCCTCATGTCATCATTGTTGATTTTAACACCGACCCTGCCGAAATTCTTAACATGATCGATAAAATCCGAAAACATGAAGAAAAAAGTCTTTCAGAACCAACCATCATCATTGCCTACCAAGAAGAAAGCCGGTATGAAGGTGTAGGGTCCAAGGGGATAAAAATGATCGATGACTTCCTTACAAAGCCGGTTTCACATAAACAGTTAAAAGAGATACTAAAAAAACATCTCTTGGGAATGTGATGCACAATGGTTAGATGGTTGCTTCTTTTCATTATGGGTACAGCCGCTATTAGCTCTTTTGCAATCGCATCGAAAACCGTTACACTGGAAAACGTGAGAACCCAATTTTTATCTTATGTCAATCAATATCGGGAAGAAAAAGGACTGGAAGAACTTCAACAACGCTTTTCGTTCATTGCCCAAGAGCACGCCAGTAAACAAGCTTCAATCGATCAGTACCTGGCACATAACGGATTCAACGAAAGAGCAGATCAAATCCTTGCCGTTCTCCGGCAGGAAAAAGAAACGATTCAGCCATCATTTGGCTTTGTTTCAGTAGCTGAGAATTGTTGTTCTTTTCCAATATGTATGGATCCGGCAAAAAAGGCTTTTGAGCAGTTCCTTTCCAGTATTTCTCATCGGCATAACCTGTTAAAACGATGGCAATACACCGCTATAGGAATTGATCAAGGCGCTTCAGGCACTTTCTACATCTGCCAAATCTTTTTTTGAAAATTTGCTCAGGCCAAACCCGTCACCCTATCAAGAATCCGTGGTAAAATAAGTTGAAACACTATACAGGAGGTGTGTATTTGAACGCACAAGCACCCGGAAGGGTAAACATTATCGGAGAACATGTTGATTACAATGATGGTTTTATTTTGCCCTTTGCAATAGACAAGGCAACAACAGTAAGAGTATCTGACTCAACAGAACGCTATCATCTGATCGCATCTGCGGGCTATGAAACAAAGGCCTTTGCAGTTGAGGCAATGGAGAAAACCAACGATTGGACCGATTACGTCAAAGGTGCGATTTATTTTTTAACCATGATTTACAATTTGCATATTCCCCCGCTGCATATTACAGTCTCATCAGACGTTCCCATCGGTGCCGGTTTATCCAGTAGTGCTGCCATTGAAGTCGCTTCTATCATGGCCATTTCTCATCATATGGGAATGCATTTAGACCAAGAAGAAGTTTATAAGCTGGCTCAGAGAATTGAAAACGAATTTGTCGGGGTGAATTGCGGTATTATGGATCAGTTTATTTCGGTTATGGGCAAAAAAGACCATGCCGTTTTTTTGGACACCATGACTATGGAATATGAGTATGTACCCATTAATTTTTCACAATCGCAATTTTACATCTTGAATTCCTCCGTCAAGCATTCTCTCGGTGACGGAGAATACAATAAAAGGCGATCAGAATGTGAAAATGCCTTGAGGAAATTGGGTAAAGACTCTTTCAGGCAATTGAATCTGGATGAGTTAATGGACTATCAAGATCTTCTCGATAAAGCGGAATTCAAGCGTAGCCGTCATGTATTATCTGAAAACCAACGGGTACTTTCCTGCCGAAAGGCTCTTGAGGTTGGCGACGAGGACCAAGTGGGTCAATTGTTAAACTTGACACATGCCAGTTTAAGAGATGATTACGAGTGTAGTTGTGAAGAAATTGATTTTTTGGTGGAAGCCATGATTCGGATGCCGTTTGTACGAGGGGCAAGAATCATGGGAGGGGGATTTGGAGGTAGCATCATTTTCTTAACGCATAAAGATTTTTCACCTGACACTTTGAGTGAATTGAATCGTCAATATGCGAATCGCTATCATAGGGAGTTTTTCGTTTACAAAGTGCTTCCCTCTCAAGGTGCTTTTATATTTGACTAAGATGAATTCAGTCTCAGAGATCATCGAAAAGCTTAAAAGTGATATAATAAAAACTGTCCATCATTTTCCATTGCTCATTGGTTTTTCAGGCGGAATGGATTCAACAGCATTGGCATATTTATGCAGGGACGCTTTGGGAAGCAACCAAATTCGTTTGATTCATGTCATATACGGACCTTATACCTATTCAAAAACATTGGAAAACGTCTTGAGAACTGCTGCTGCTATGAGATGTCAACTACAGTTTATTGACATGCGAAGTACTCAGGAAAAGATTATGAGTAATGGCCCTTCATGTAATCGTTGCACTAAAAAAGTCAAATTGGCCGGTGTGAAAAGCACCGCATCTGATCATCAACTGTTAACAGCAACGGGAGCTAATTTATCCGACAGTTGGGGAGAATACGGATTCAAACTGATGAATGGTGTGTATGCCCCATTTTTAGATCTTAATAAAGAGATCATACATCAAATATTAGCCTATTATCAGGTAGACGATTCCAGAGTTAAAATCGGCGAATCCGTTTACCGTGAAGGGTGTAAAGTGAAGCACTTGTTGAAAATGCTGATCGTTCCGGAATATCACGGACACAGTGTATGCTTATCCAATGAAATCCTTTTGGACATTCTGGAATGCGCCAATTTCCATGCCACTTTAGCGAATGTGAAAATCATTGGCCCCCTTGGAAAAAATATCGCCCTTATTAATGTCAAACCCATGCCAGATGATATTGTGATAGATCAAATCATTAAAAGAATTTGCGGGATATCATCTATTGACGAGGTTCTGTTTGTCGAAAACCCCTTAAGGTTAAAAATTCTGGCTAATCCTTCTATTTACCGAAACCAAGTCGCTAGGGAAAGAATAGAACAGGGGTTTTTAAAAAAAGATTTCGCTCATGATATTGTTTGTGAATGGCATGAAAGTACGAACAGTAAGTTAAACACGTTTCATGTAGCTGAATACGCTCAGATGCGGGAGGAGAAAAAATGATTATCAACTATCAAGGCAAAAAGCCATCCATTCATCCAGAAACTTTCATTGCTCCTACAGCCACTATTATTGGCGATGTAGTAATAGAAAAAGGTGCCAGTATTTGGTATGGAGCCGTTTTAAGAGGGGATATGGCACCCATCAAGATTGGCGAAAACAGTAATATTCAAGATAATGCTACCGTACACACGGATACAGGTGTTCCAACAATTGTTGGTAAGAATTGCACAGTTGGTCACAATGCCGTATTGCATGGTTGCACATTAAAAGACAACGTTCTGATTGGAATCAGTGCGACCCTTTTAAATCAATCCGTTGTTGAATCAGGCGCCATTATCGCAGCCGGCTCTTTAGTTAAAGAAGGACAGCTATGCAAAGGATGCTGTCTGTATGCCGGAATTCCATCTGTCGAGAAAAGACACCTGACCCATTCAGTCGAACAACTTCAAAAGCATGCAGAAAGCTATGTAAATCTGTCGACTGAGCACAAAAAGGAACAGAATCTATGATGTGGATAGATAATATCGGGCATAATACTCAATTAATTGCGAGTGAATGTCAAGAGCATTTTTTCCGTGGCAGTGATCGGTGTGTCTTGTTGATTCATGGATATACAGGATCTCCTCATGATATGCTGTTTTTAGGCCAAAAACTTCATGAGGCTGGTTTTTCCGTCTACATTCCCAGATTACCAGGACATGGCACAAATCACAAAGACTTTTTAAACTCCAATTACCATCAGTGGTTGAGAAAGGTAATTGACTCCTATTTAAATCTGAAACAAAATTTTTCCCAAGTATATTGTTGTGGACTCTCTATGGGGGGAGTTTTAACCCTGTTACTGGCATCGGTCTTTAATCCAAAAAAAATCGCCTTGGCTGCACCGGCAGTAAAAGCTTCCAATCCATACATATACTTGACTCCTGTTATCGGATTATTTAGAAAAAAAATCAAACGACAAATAAATGAGCAATACAAAGAAGAATATTTAATAAAGCTTCAGAACGAATACTGGTCTTATGATTGGCCAACAAAAGCAAGTGATTTGTTGAAACTGCAAAAATTATCGAAAAGGAGACTTTCAAGAGTCCATTCAGACTGTCTCACTATCGTTTCCAAATCAGATCAGACGGTTCCTGTAGATGTTCTCGAGATCATTGAAAACGGCATTTCATCTAAAAAGAAGGCGCATGTCATTTTGGAGAAAAGTCCACATGTCGTTGTGAATGACATTGAAAAAGTGAGGGTGTCTCAAGAGATTATTAATTGGTTTAGCGAATAATTTGAACTTTTTCAGGTTTTATTAGTCTAAACCTATGTAGGGGGGAAACATGCGTGTTTTCCAATGAAAAAAATCCAGAAAAAAGTCCGCAGGAAATGCGCGAAGTTGAAAAAGATTTCGTTAAGGCCCTTAAAAAAAAGAAAATGTGGGCTTATGAGCTATTGTACAGTAAATATGCAAACTTGGTAGGTGGAATTGCAAGGTCTTATTTAAATGTAGATGATGTAGAAGATGTTATTCAAGAAGTTTTTTTCAGGATTTATAAGAGCATCAAAAGGTTTAAAGGCGACTCTGCTTTTTCAACTTGGTTGTATCGGATTACCGTTAACGTATGCAAGGATATTTTAGCTAAATATTCTAAGCGATCAGAGACGTTTACCGATTTTGAGGATGAAGAAAACGGAGGAGTTGCAGAACCGGCTTCTGAGGTTGATATCGAAGAAGACATTAGACAGCAGTTCAGGATCGAAGATTTTAGAACCGTTTTGGCAGAGTTATCAGAAGAAGACAATCTTTTTATCACTTTAAGAGACATTGAGGGACTGGATTACGAAGAGATCAGCAAGATTACCGAAAAACCATTAGGGACAGTAAAAAGTAGGATATACTACGCAAGAAAGAGATTAAAGAGTTTATTAGAAAAATATGGTATTGGGGATTAAATTAGCTTTAAGGAGGTATTTGAATGAACTGTACGGAGTTTAGGGACAGTTTCATGGATCGTTATCTGGATAACGAATTGAACTCGAAAGAGATTAGAGAGTTCAGAGAGCACATGAAAGAATGTGATTCTTGCCGTTCGATCTTTCTTTCCTATAAGGATGTAATGAATTTTCAAAAGATCAGGGCTTCTTATAGCGCCAGTGAAAAAGGAAAGAAAATGTTTTTAAAACGAATCAAAAGAAGAAAAAATATACCTTACCAAATTGCTGCCGGCTTTGCCGTATTGACTATCGGTTTCTTTGGTTCTAAGACATTCATGGATTTCAACCGGGTCAACCAACGCTATGAGACCATCGTCAACAAAAGTGTCGAAATGCTTAATTCCGCTCAGAACCCTGAAAATGACTTGAATCTTGGCGTCAAAAACGCTTCAGGTGATGTAAAGTCCCGAACTGAAAAGATCTTTAACCTTATTAACGACGGCGAAAAAGAATAAAAATAATGGATTAGATTAGGATTTAAAATCTTTATATTATCTTGTGGGTGATTTAATGCCTCTTGGGAAGAAAAAGGGAATCATCTTGGTTGTTTTGGTTTTGTTTTTTTGCTGCACTTTATTATATTCCGAAATAACTGAAAACGAGAATTTAGGCGATGAACTTTCACAAAGTAGCGAGTATTCTTTCGACAAGGAAGCTTTCATCAACAAATTACTGCAATCATATGCCAATAGTTGTATCAATGGTACTCGAATCATGATGGAAACCGGTGAGTCGGCACGGTATCGTTATGAGTATGTGATGAGAAAAGGACATGACAAACTCGTATCACTAAAGATGCCCTACCGGGTCACATGGTATCGCTATCACGATGAAGGATTCATCATTTTGGACGGGAAAAAGGTTTTGATGGAAGACATGATGAAAGATCTTGAGGATGTTTTTTTAGAAGATATCCAAGAAGAACCAATGGACATCAAATTAACCGAGATCCAGTATTCAGGCATTCCTGCGCTATATCTGTTAGGTTATTTGCAAAACGCCACTTATCGCATTATTTTATTAAAGGAAAGCATGCAATTTATCAGACTGGAAAAAGAAACTGATTCAAAACTGACCGTCATGTTATACGACAATCTCAACCAAGGGAAAAAGGAAGATTTTTTAAACCAATTGTCTTGGTATCAAGATATCCCAGATGAAACATCCCAAACAATTAATGATACAACAGATGACGAAATATCAATAAACCAGGACGAGCTTCTAAAGGATTTTGAAGAATTGTTAGAACCGGTTTTGAAAGAATACCAGGTTCAAAAATCGGAAATGATTGAGTTTTCAGATGCTCGTGCCATGTTTTTGACAATGAATAGCGCTGAGAAATCCTCTCCGTTTGTTATCGTTCTTGTTATTCACGATCATCAGGTGAATCCCACAAATTCTGAATCTATCCTGGGAAAAATTCCAGAGAATTACCAAGTATGTCAGAAGATTGTTGAAAAAGTTGAAATCAACGTTATCGGTAGCCAGGAGAAAGAGTTTTTAACCCAGATCATTGATCTTATCAGCAAACAAGTCGAAAAGTAATATCATATTATTGATTCTTTTAATAACTTTAATTAAACTATTCTTGACCCTAATAGCCCATTGTGATATAATCGCATCTGTTGGAGAGATGGCCGAGCGGTCGAAGGCGCACGCCTGGAGCGCGTGTTAAGGGAAACCTTACGTGGGTTCAAATCCCACTCTCTCCGCCAAAAGTAGCCGGTGTATGCACCGGCTTTTTTTATAGCTGTTCTTCAGTCCAAGACCGGTAAACCCCTTTAAAAAAAACTGTTCTTAGAGGAAATACCAATGCAAACAAAACGATCAGTGAAATCAGGCTTCCTGCTGCAAATTTCCCCCATTGAGGGTACATCATCGCATCTTTACCAGCATAGGTATACAATCTCAAAGATACGGGATACTTATTCTGGTCTGTTATGAAAATCAACGGCGCTGTAAAACTGGCCCATCCGTCTATCATGACTTTAGCAAAAACAACCAAAGAGATGGGTAATATTTGAGGAAAAATAATTTTTATAAAAGTACGAATAGGACCCGCTCCTTCTATTCTTGCCTGATCGATAAAAGTGTGAGGTATCTGTCGCATGTCCTCAAATGCAATGAAAAAAGCCATAGGGAGAGCGTGATTGACGATGATAAGAATAACTCCTAAAAGGCTGTTGATCAATCCTGTCAGTTTAAAGATAAAAAACAAGGGAACAATTGTATTCATACCTGTCATAACCATCGAAAAAATGATCAAAGTATTCAATTTTTTATAGGCTACGGAATGAAGGGTGGCATAATAAGCCGCTGGAAAAACAACAAGGATTGTTAACAAGGCTGAAAAAACACCTATCGATGTACTATTGAATACATTTAACTGAAAATGATCGGAAAAAAGGGCTTCGAAATTTGCAAATGTAAAAGCACTGAACTCATTCCAATCAGGAATATATAGCGGATCGGAAAAAACCAATTTGATGAACATGAAAAAGATGAGCAAAGTCAGAAAAAGCCAGAAAAGAATGGAGAAATCACAGATTCTTTTCCAAAGCCAGTGGATGGGACGAATCACCAATAACTTTTTTTCTTTAAAAAGCAGCAATAGAAAAATCATCAAAAATCCAGGCGTACACTCATGAAGAACCAAAGATGTGAAAATAAAAGGGATTATTAAAATGCCAAATCTTGATCTATACTTCATGTAAAAAAGATAGAAAATGAACATTGCCATGATAGCCGTTGGATTGGCATAGAAAAATAGATCTAACAAAGGCACACAGAGTAATATGCCATAATACCCTTTACGGACTCTCTTAATGCTAAAAAAAAGCAAAAGGATAAACGCCGTCACAATCAAAGACTGTGAATAACCTATAAAATCATTACCTGTACGATAAATAGCTTCTTTCAAAAATAAACCCCATGTAGTGGTAGATCCTGCAATACCATAAGGGGTAAACCCGTCGATAACAAATGGTCTGCCATTTGTCAACATCAACGGAACGGAAAGTTCTCTCAAGCTGTTGATCAAAAGGATAACGGAAAAGCTAAGCAGAATCTCTTTGGTCAAGGGTTTGAATAAATAATCATCGCACTGTTCCTTGTTTGCACCTTGTATTCGCATCATTTCAACTTGAGATTGTGAAATGTTTTTGATTGATGCAAAGGCAATAAGAGTGGTAATTGGGATATTCATCCAAATTCTGATCACTGCTGTGATGAAAAAGGCGAAAAAAGTATTATCCACCAAGGAATCACAAAACCAGTATAAAACACTTCGATAAATGGGTACACTGATAAAGCCGGGGATCATCCATGTTAGAAATAAGAGGATTAAAAAGAGATTTTGAGTTTTTGGTTTGAGATGAAACAACCGAACGGCAAATTGCATCGAAATACCTAAAGATAAAGCAATGGTGATTATAGAATAAAGAAGGGATACCTCCATGCTTATTCGCATGGAGGAGTCCTTTATGATTGCTATAAATTCAGGAAAAGAAAAATCATTAACAGTAAATATACTCCAAATAAACGGTAATAACGAAAAAAGAAGAATGAACCCTATCAGGGGGATCAGGAGTATCATCTTTGATCAATATACGCCTGAGCCTTTTCCAATGCTTCTGTAACGGCTACTCCCTCTTTCAGTATCAGATCAAGTGCCGTACCCATAGCCGGCCAATATCCGAAAACATATTGATCATCAATAGGCTGCATGATTCCGTTGTCGATGGTTTTTTTCATTTGGGCATAAAACGGGATCTGTTCCGGATTCTGAGGTCTGGTGGCGGGGTATTTTATGAAATCTCTGGCAAATGATTCTGTCGCCTTAAGGAATATTTTTAACAGAGATACAGTGTTTTCTGAATCGTTGAAAAGAATAAAACCTTTAGGGTCGATTACTGACTGCCAAGGTTGGGGTAAAGGCCTAATGACAAAATCGAGCCCAGAAGATTGAAATTTTTGGATTAAAAAACTTCCCTGGGGGAAAAGCGCCAGTTCGCCTTTTGAAAATGCTTTTACAATATTCGGGCGATTCACGTAATCGAATAACAAACCTGCATCATACCATTTTTTGAAGTTAGTTAACAGGTTAATATTTTCCTTTGTAATTAGATGAATCTTGCCTTTATCATCCATCAAAGGACTTCCCAATCCAGACTGTAATCCTGTAAAAATATACGCAGAATTGATTCCCCAACCACAAGGTTGATGATCAGTTTCGTTAATGACCTGCATGATTTGGAGGTATTCTTCAAATGTCCAATCATTATCCGGCAATACTAACCCCAGTTCCTCAAATATTTTAGTAGAAAGGTACATCAACTGCATATCAGCATAAAAGGGGAAAACATAATCATTCGACTGATAGTGAAATGCCTGAACCAACTTGGGATCGAAGTTAAAATCTAAGTCATCAATTCGAGAGGTGTTCACGGGTTGGACATGCTCTAAGATCACCGGCAGGTTATCCGTCTTTATCAGACAAATATCAGGCATGTCACCCCCAGCCTTCAAAGTAATGGTTAATTTCTCCTCAAGTTCGGGTACATACACCAGTTCCACCCGTTCACCCGTTTCAGATTCCCATTCTCGGCACAGTTCACGAAAGAAATTCTCTCCTTCCCAAGATACCCACACTTTTGTCATGGACATTAAAGACGTACTGATGATCAAGAATAAGAAACAAACAACAAACCTTTTGCTCTTGTTTAACATCTCTTCCCTCCCTTAAAAGAAAGGGCGAATCTTATCCGCCCTTTCATACGATCATAATATTTGAATCAAATTTCATCAATCATTTTGAAAATGATCGATCAGATTCGTTTGTTATCTACTTGGCGTAAGCAACTGACCGTTTTTCTCTGATGACAGTGACTTTTAACTGACCGGGATACTCTACTCCCTCTTCCACTTCTTTGGCAATGTCAAATGCCAGTTTATCTGCCATCATATCATCAATCTTATCAGGCTGAACGAGAATTCTGAGTTCTCTTCCAGCTTGAATAGCATAGGCCTTCTCAACGGTTTTATGATTTTTCGCAATTTCTTCAAGTTTTTGAAGACGTTTAATATACAGATCAACCGTTTCTCTTCTTGCACCAGGTCTCGCCGCCGATATGGCATCTGCTGCCGCTACAAGGCAAGCCTCTGGAGATAACGGTTCCGTTTCACCATGATGAAATTGGATCATGTTAATAATGTCATTTTTTTCGCCGTAACGCTTCGCTAATTCAGCCCCAATCAACGCATGAGACCCTTCGACTTCATGATCCACACCCTTACCGATATCATGCAGTAAGGCACCACGTTTAGCACGGTCAACATTCAAGCCCAATTCCTCTGCCATCATTCCGGCAAATTTGGCTACTTCTATAGAATGTTCAAGAACATTTTGTCCAAAACTCGTACGGAATTTCAATCTTCCTATCAATTTGATCAACTCGTTGTTTAATCCCCTGACACCTGTTTCAAATGTCGCTCGTTCCCCTTCTTCTTTGATCATTTTGGTGATTTCTTTCTTTGATTTCATGTACATTTCTTCAATGTTGGCCGGATGTATCCTGCCATCTACTACTAATTTCTCCAAAGTCAATCGTGCAACTTCTCGCCTCAGTGGATTAAAACAGGATACAACAACAATCTCAGGAGTATCGTCGATGATCAAGTCAGCTCCGGTTATCTTCTCAAAAGCCCTAATATTTCTGCCTTCTCTTCCAATAATTCTTCCTTTCATATCGTCAGTGGGTAGGGAAACCGTACTTACCGTTCCTTCATTGACATAGTCGGCTGCATACCGTTGGATTGCTGTTGTGACAACCCATTGAGAATATCTATCTGCATCCTCTTCTTTTTCATCTTTAATCTCTTTGAACATCTGAGCCAAATCGTGCTCGTATTGCCTCTTTGTTTCGTTGAAAATGATCTCTTTGGCTTCTTCAGGTGTTAACTGGGCAATTTTGTACATTTTTTGTTCTTCTTGTACAATCAGTTTTTCCAGTTGTTCTTCTTTTTCCTGAATTTCAATTTGCTTTTCTTCTAGTTTTTCCTCTTTAATCAAGAACTGTTCTTCACGCTTATCAAAGGAAGCCTCTTTCTTTTCCAAACGGGATTCCGCCCGTTTAATCTCATCTCTGGACTTTTTTGCTTCTCTTTCCGCTGCTTCAAGAAGTTTGTGGGCTTCTTCTTTTCCATCAAGTTTGGCCTGCCTGATAATGGAACTTGACTCCGATTTTGCAGAGGCAATGATCTCATCAGAAGTTTTTTGTGCCTTTTGTATATCGAGAATGATTTCCTGTTTTATTTTTTCTTCCAATTCCTTTTTTGCCAAGTAACGTCCGGCAAAAAAAGCAGCCAAACTGGCAACAACGATAAATATCATCCATAATACTATTTCTAATCCCATAATTGACCTCCATTTATATCAATCAAAATTATTGTCTTTAAAAGAATTAACGACATCGATAATTCTTTTCATTTGAAATCCCCTGCGGTACATTCTTCTTTGCCATTTTTCGGAATCATTTTTACTGTTTCTTTGAAAATCCCTTCTTAACACTTCAAAAATCTCTTCCTCATCCACTTCATCAATTGCCTGCTTGATATTCTCTTTCGATACTCCCAAATCCGACAGTTCCATCTCTAACCGAAATAACCCTTTGGTTTTCAATCTGAGGCCATCTTCAATATACATTTTTGAAAATCTTTGATCGTCCAACAGGTTTAACACATACAATTCCTCTATGGTTTGTTCAACTGTTTCCTCATCATAGCCTTTCTCCAGGCAACGCTTTCGGATTTCATCTTCAGTTCGTGGTCGGTACTTAAACAAAAGAGCGCAGTATTGAGAAATATCCTGCCTATTCTCCCTTTTCATCTTCCCCCTTCTCATCTTCCCCTTTTTCTTGAGTGGTTTCATCATATTCAATCAAGGGTATCTCATGCTTTTCCCTAATTCTATTTTCCAATTCATATCTAACCTTAGGATCATCCTTTAAAAAGGCTACCGCATTATTTTTTCCCTGCCCCAAACTAATTTCTTCACCAGCCGGTGTCAAGTAACTGAACCAAGAACCCTTTTTCAATATAAATTCATCTTCTTCGCCCAGAGTAATCAATTCATTTTCCCTTACCACACCTTTTCCGTAAATAATATCAAAGAATGCTTCTTTAAACGGTGGCGCCACTTTATTCTTAACCACTTTCACCCTAGTCTCATTACCCACAAATTCAGCAGATTCTTTTAACGAACCGACTCGTCTGATATCAAGACGAATAGAGCTGTAAAATTTTAACGCCATACCGCCCGTCGTCGTTTCAGGATTACCAAAAGTAATCCCGATTTTCATACGCAATTGATTGGTAAAAATAACACAAGTTTTGGATTTACTGACAGCACTGGAAAGTTTTCTCAAGGCTTGAGACATCAATCGAGCCTGAAGTCCCATCTGTGCATCTCCCATATTCCCCTCAATTTCAGCTCTGGGAACAAGTGCAGCAACAGAGTCCACAATGATCAAATCAACCGCTCCGCTTCTTACCAGTGTTTCAACAATTTCCAATGCTTCTTCCCCACTCCCGGGCTGAGAAATCAACAAGCTGTCAAGATCTACTCCAAGATTCTTCGCATAAACAGGGTCCAATGCATGTTCTGCATCAACAAATGCCGATATTCCTCCCGTTGCTTGTGCTTCAGCAATGGCATGAAGGGTTAAAGTTGTTTTTCCGCTGGATTCAGGTCCATATATTTCAATGATTCTTCCCCTTGGATACCCTCCCACTCCCATCGCCAAGTCCAGTGACAGAGACCCTGTGGGAATGACTTCCACATTGGCAACCTGATCGGCACCCATGATCATGATGGAACCTTTGCCAAAATCTTTTTCAATCTTTTTTATTGCAGTGTCTATTGCTATTTTTTTATTGTTGTCTACGTCTTTTTTGCTTCTTGCCATTTCAAGTACCCTCCTTAAAGTCAAATTGCCTTTGCTTCCAGTGTCTTATAAACTGGACCTTTTTCAGTCAGTGTTGAACTTTTAAGACTGACCATTATTTTACCAATCTGAATATTCTCAACTGATATTCTTCGGATAATAACATTCCAATCGTCAGGAACCGCTTTGATTCTTCCAAGTGTCAAGTGCGGAATCAATTTGGGACTAAACGTTTTGTTGAGAATGACTTCCAATTCATTTTTCATTGACGCATATAAATAATGGAGCGGTTCACACGGAATAATCCCCAACCAGATTGAAGTTGGCACGGTTGCTTTTTGGAAAAAACCGATCCTGTTGATTATCATCCGAAAGGGATTGATGTTGAGCTTTCTTATTAAGTAAGCCATTTTTTCCATTTCATGATTGGAAATATCCCCCAGAAAAAACAGGGTAATGTGGAGATTTTCCTCCTCCACCCATTTTGCTTTGAATCCTTTTTCCTTAAGATTTCCAATGATTGATTGGCACTCTTTTTGAACCTGTTCTCCAACTTCCAATGCGATGAAAGATCTCATAAATATTTTTGGGATCCTTTGAAATAAGTTAATCCGGAAAGAACTGTTATAATGCCAACTACCCACGCAAGAACGGTTAACACGATTGGCCCAGGCCACTGTACGGCAGTTGAAAAAATAACTAATCCTAAATAAACCATTTGAACGGTTGTCTTACATTTGCCAAAAAAATTAGCTGCAACAACTTCACCTTTACTCGCTGCCAACATTCTTATTCCGCTTACTGCCGTGTCTCTGATGATAACAATAGCTAACAGCCAATAACTTACCTGATGGGTCCAAACCAGTGCACACATGGTTCCGGAAATGAAAGCCTTGTCCGCTAACTGGTCCATAAATTTGCCTAAATTTGTAATTTGATTGTTTTTTCTTGCCAAATAGCCATCTAACCAATCTGTCAATGACCCGGCTATAAAAAGAACCAGAGAAATGGTTCCAAAAAATCCGTTGTTTTGTGATAAAATGATCAGCCACATTAAAAAAGGAATCGCCAAAACTCTGATTAAGGTGATCTTGGTGGGTGTATTCAAAGTCATATCCATTCAGCCTCCAAATCATAATCGTCATAATCTGTGATGATAGCCTCAATAAAGCTACCCACAGGAGGCCGAGGTCTTGAATCTCCCTTAAACAAACGAACAAACACCTCCGAATCAATTTCCGGTGCATCTTTGTAACTTCTGCAAACCATGATATCCTCTTCATAAGAATCAACGATCAATCTCATTTGCTTGTTCAGTAGTCGCTCATTTTTGTTTGCGGATATTTCTTTCTGGAGTTCAGTGATGTCGTTTAACCTTTGCTGAATCACCTGCTCATCTTCCAATTCAAAATGCTTTTTGGAGATGGGTGTCCCCTCTTCCGGAGAAAAGATAAAAAAACCTACCTTATCAAACTGGATCTCCTCCATGAAAGCCATTAACTCGTCAAATTCTTTTTGCCCTTCGCCTTCAAATCCCAGCATAATCGTTGTACGTAGATTAACGCTCGGAAAGCTTGCCCTGATCGATTGGATTTGTTCTTTTAATTGCGAACTGGTGCGTATACGGCCCATGTTTTTTAAGACTTTATCTGAACCATGTTGAACGGGGATATCAAAATACTCGATCAAATGCTTGATATCTTTTAATTGTTCAAAAAGAGCTGGGTTAATATGATCCGGATGCATATACATCAAACGAATCCAGTAATCACCTTCAACCGTTGATAGCTCTCGAACCAATTGAACCAGTCCCGTCTCGCCATACTGGTATTGAGTAATATCTTGATCGACGAGGATCAACTCCCGCTTACCCATTTTAACTAGTTGCTGAAACTCTTCCTTAATATCAAAGGGATCCCTACTGACATGCTCTCCCTTGAAAGTGGGAATAGAGCAAAATGCACACGCCCGATTGCATCCATCACCAATCTTGATGTAGGAATAGGACAATTCATCAGGTGGGAATTGATGAGGGGTTTGAAGAAAAAGAGGATGAGGTGTTTTTGGAATATGTGTTCCTTTAGGGAATTTTTCAACAAAGGCTGCAATTTGTTCCAAAGTATCCAAACCCATCCAGTAATCCACTTCAGGCATTTCATCGATCAGCTCTTGAGCGTACCTTTGAACCAGACAACCCAATGCCATTATTTTAACGGATGGATTTGATTTTTTCAACTGAGTGCTATATGACAGAAGCGTCTCAATGGATTCCTCCGCAGCATCCAAAATGAACCCACAAGTATTGATAATGACTAAATCCGCCTTTTCTGGATCAGCGGTTAAAATGTGGCCATTCTCTAAAAAAATGCCGGATAATACTCGACTGTCCGCTTCATTTTTCGGGCAGCCTAAAGTTTCTATATTGATATTCAAATTATCAACTCTTTCTTTTGCTTAAAAATAATTTCCTCATTTTTGTGATTTCAAAAATGTAATCCTGATTCGTATAATTTGGGTAAGTGTACTTTAAGGGTTTGTAAGCGCCTTCGGCAAAGTATAAGGTTACTTCTGCATAAATACCTTTTCCGATGTAAATCCGATTCCCTTGGGGTTTTGTAGAAGCTAAAACAAATTGAGTATGATGAACATATCCTGCATCCAGGTTAACGGTTCGGTTACCTTCTAAGGTATGTGCTTGTTCAATGGCATTCGTGACCAATTTTGCATGCGCTAGCTCGACCGGGTGTATCAGTTCTTTGAAACCAATGAATTGGCCTTCAATCTTACCTTCACCCATTTCTTTATTGTAGTAATGAGTGTACTTTCCAAAATCCAAAGGTTTTGAAACAAAGTCAATCTCTCCGAACGCTTCCTCTAATTCACTTTTAACTTCCGTCAATCTATAATCAATGTAACGCCCAAAGGCGAAAATACAAAGGTTGACCAGTTCTGCTCTACGAATCCTGCCCATTCTTGATCAGCACCTCAAATTCCTTAAAAAAAACTTCCCACTTATCTTCATAATATTCTACCACAATTAACGATTTTTCAGTATTGATTACCTGACACTTGACATTATCGGTAAACGTCATTGTTTGATTAGGGTTGAGAAAGATCTGCCCCTCACCCATCTGAACAGCAACAGGTGTATTGCCCATATTTGTGATCTTACAAATCTCTCTGTCATTCTGTTTTTGAATCAACAAAACCTGAAAAAGCAAAATGCTTAGCAAAAAAGGAATCATCATTTGTAATATCAAGCCAACTGGTTTTTTACCCTTTGTCTGTTTTCTGATTTTGGGAATCTTTTGATCTTTTTGATCGAGCAACAGTAAAAATTCTTCTATTGTTCCTTGATTTCTAATCCCCAAAAAGGTTGAATATCTGATGATGAA
>ERZ795057.1606-NODE-1606-length-19077-cov-8.894596_pt1 | contig 19077 bp, 20 predicted proteins | sample MGYA00375141_ERZ795057 | MGnify/ENA primary metagenome ERZ795057 (study PRJEB30186, sample SAMN05720163) | activated sludge metagenome | isolation source: Anaerobic digester | place: Hong Kong | collected 2015-01-26 ... | reverse complement strand
ATTGTCAGTATCCAGTTTTTAAAATTATCGTAAAGAATAATTGTCAATAATTTGCTGCAAATATCTGCCGCGCTAAAAAATCATCCATTACCTCCGCAGCCTAAGGAGGTGGGGCATGTCTTTTTAATTTTCACTCTAAAATGTGTATTCAGGAATTATTACTGTTTTTTATTTGATTTTTGCACAGCATAACTCTGAATAAAACTGCTGAATATAATGTATAAAAAAAAAGATAAAAAAGACAGGATAAAGGATGAAGACTCAGAATAAAAAAGAAAGGATCCTGAACGCCACCCTGAAACTGATAACTGAACATGGATTTCATGCCACGCCGGTTTCTATGATAGCAAATGAAGCTGGTGTGGGCGCGGGTACAATATACAGATATTTTGAAAGCAAAGAGGCCATAATCAATGAGCTTTATGACACGATAATGAAGGAGCTCCATGAGGCAACGATGTCCAATATACCTGAAAATATCAGCGTAAGAGACGAGTTTTACCTGAAATGGAAGAATATTCTTAATTTTTTTATAAACAGGGAGTATGAGGGGAAATTTATATCTCAATATGTGGCATCTCCCTTTATATCCAGGACAGTTCTTGAGGAAACAGACAGGAGGAATGTCCACCTCCGGCTGCTGATTGAACGGGGAATCAGGCAGAAGGAGATAAGGGATGTTGATTATAATACAATAGCTGTCTATATGTGGGGAACTGTTAAACAGCTCCATCACCTTCACATAAACAAGGCGATAAAACTGACAGATGAGCTTATTGATGATATTTACGCTGTTTTCTGGGAGGGGATAAGGGTCCATGACGACTAATAGTGGTGTTGTTGATTTGGAAAACAGGTTCCGGGCCCTTTCACAGCCCCGGGCATGGGCCTGGTCAGGTGGAAACCCTGATCCGACAGCTGAAGTCTGATTAGTTTATATGAAGAGATTCATAAATGTCAGTTCTGAAATAAAAAAAACAGCAGGGCATTTTTAGCTTTAAATAATTTAAAGCACAAATATTGTTATTTTATTGACAAATATCTGATAAGATTAAGTTTACAATGTGATTTTCAGCTTATTTTTGTGAATAAAAGAGAGTAATCTATGGGTACTGATTCGGAAAACAGGAAAGAAGAGATAGAGTTTTCATATTTTAAGCCGTTTAAGAGGCTCGCACTTATATTTCTGGCAGGTTTTACTGTATATCTTTTTGCCTCCACGATAATATTGATTTTTCTTACAAAATCTTCAGCAGAGATAAAGGTACCTGAGGTTACAGGTAAGAGATATGTGGATGTGAGCAATGGCCTTACAAGAAAGGGGTTTAAAACAGAGCTCAAGTTCATCGATGTGTATGATATTGAGGACGGAATTATACTGAGACAGTATCCGGAAAGCGGGGAAGTGGCTCTTGAGGGGAGCAAACTGACTCTCACTTTAAGCAGGAGTAAATTTTTTATTGATGTTCCGAACCTGACAGGTTCACAGCTCCCCATAGCTATAAACAAGCTGAAAAATCTTCACTATCAGGACAAATCTGTTTCAGTAAGCACAGGGGTTATCTCATACATGCCCTCCGCTAAGACTGCGGCAAATGTTGTCATGGAGCAGTTCCCCAGGCCGGGGGCAAAGATCAGTCCCGATGTAAAGGTCAACCTTCTTGTTTCAAGCGGCGAGGAGGGTGCGGATAAAAAGATGCCTGATGTCAAGGGGCAGTCTATAGATTTATGTTACGATCTCCTTTTCTCCAAGGGGCTTGCGATAAGGGAAGAGGTAGTTAAAACAGGAGATATAAACCGAAGCGGGATTATTGAATCCCAGAGTATTGCCGCCGGCAAGACTATTAATGAGGGAGACTCCGTTACTCTTAAAATTTATTATTACCAGCTTACAGAACATCCTTTTTCGGCTTATGAGCTTGTTGATTATACAATCCCCTCCGACAGTGAAAAAGCCCTTTATGAGGCAGTTGTTGAGGATAACCATTCAAAAAGGGTGAGGTATTCAGTAAATGCAGGCCCCGGGCAGAAGATCAGGTTTCTTTTTCACAGGATGGGTAATGCGAAGATTTACATAGATAAGGACAAGAAAAATCTCAGGGTGATGAGTTTAAGGGTTGATGAGTTCTAGAAATATAATGATATCCCCTTCAATTATTGCGGGGGACCTCAGTACAATGGGGGAGAATGTGAAAGGTTTTGATCCTGCAGTTGTGGATCTCCTTCACATGGATGTAATGGACGGGCATTTTGTCCCGAACCTGACCTTCGGGCCCGGTTTTATAGCAGACCTGGGCAGGCATACGGAGATCCCCCTTGATGTGCATCTCATGATAGAAAAACCTGAGCTCTCACTTGACAGCTATATAAACCTTAACCCCTGGTGTATTGTAATTCATTACGAAAGCACAAGGTTTCCCGCAAGGTGTCTTTCTCTTATAAGGGAAAAGGGGATAAAGGGAGGGATTTCGATAAATCCCGCGACTCCGGTTGAATCGGTTTTCGACATTCTGCCGTATTGTGATATGGCCCTGGTTATGTCGGTTGATCCTGGTTTTTACGGCCAGTCTTTCATGGAGACGGCAATTCCCAGGATTGAGAAACTGAAAAAATTTATAGACAGCAACCATGAGGGGAAGATTCTGATCCAGGTTGACGGCGGTATTAATGCCGCGAATATAAGCAGGGTTGTTTCTGCAGGGGCTGATATAATTGTTGCGGGGAGCTCCTCGTTTAAGGGCGGGGATGTTAACGGAAACACGGCGGCTTTAAAAAAGGCGGCCCTCGGGAATTAATGTTGACAAAAAAATGCGGGGTAAAAATAATTTACTCCCTAACTATATGGAGGTGGGATAAGTGTCGGTAAAGATACGATTACAGAGATTCGGAACGAAAAAGAAGCCCTTTTACAGGGTTGCGGCAATGGACAGCAGGAAGAAAAGAGACGGAGACGTGGTGGAGTATCTTGGAAAATACCAGCCGATCGTTAATGGAAAACAGTTTGAAGTTGATGAAGAAAAAGTTCTGAAATGGCTTAAACAGGGCGCACAGCCTACAGATACAATCAGGGAGCTGCTTAAAAAAGAAGGGATCTGGCAGAAACACACAGGCGCGAAATAATTATTCAGGGGGGCGGTATGAACTACAGCGAACTCGTTGCGTACATGGTAAAGTCTCTGGTTGATCATCCTGAACAGGTGGAAATAAGAGAAATTGAGGGCGAAAAGTCGACAATTCTTGAGCTTAAAGTGACCAAGGATGACATCGGAAAGGTCATCGGGAAGCACGGAAGAATAGCAAGAGCAATAAGGACTATCATTAATGCCTCTGCCACAAAAACCGGAAAGAGAGTTGTACTGGAAATACTTGATTGATTCCCGAAGATGAATATATCAGGATAGCCCGGATTACAGGCTCGCACAGCCTTAACGGCGGAATTAAGATATATCTTGTAACCGCCATACCGGAGCGTTTTGAAAAGGGTAATACGGTCTATCTGAAACTTAATGAAGGTTTAAAAAAATATACCGTAACAGATTTCAGGATTCAGAAGGACAGGACCTGTCTGCTGAAACTTGACGGTGTTGAAGACAGAAACGGTGCTGATCTTCTGAAAGGTACGGATATTTTTATTGACGGTGTTTCAGCCGAGAGTTTTCGCGAAGAGCTTGAAGAGGACTCTTTCTTTTATTATGATATTATTGGATGCAGGGTCCTTTGCAGGGGAGCCGATTTCGGGATTGTAAAGGACATTCTGGAAGCAGGTTCCGGTGAAATACTGGTAGTAGAGGATCTTAAGGGTAAAAGTGTTATGATACCCTTTGTAGACAGTATGGTCAACACGGACAGAATTGAAGAGAAACTTATCGAGATAAACCCTGTTGAGGGTCTGCTTGATTTTTAAGATTTATACGCTCTTCCCCGATTTTTTTGAATCCCCTCTTAAATCAGGGCTTATGGGGAAGGCTGTTGAATCCGGGATTGTTGATATCCGGATTATTGATATAAGGGAATATTCTGAAGACAGGTTCAGAAGATGCGATGATTACCCTTACGGAGGCGGTTCAGGGATGGTTATTATGCCCGGGCCGTTATTCAGGGCCCTTGAGTCTAACGAGGATGAAACTTCAAAGGTTCTGTATGCTTCTCCTTCAGGGGAGCCCCTTTCCCAGGAATTTGTTAAGGGGTTGAGCAGGGAGGAATCTGTTTCAATAATATGCGGTCACTACGAGGGGATAGACCAGAGGGTGATCGAGACTTTTGTTGAACATGAGGTCTCAACAGGGGATTATGTTCTTTCAGGCGGAGAGTTCGCAGCACTTATAATTGTCGACGCAGTGGCAAGGAACATACCGGGATTCATGTCAAACAGTGAGTCTCTTGTTGAGGAGAGTTTTGAATCCGACCTCCTGGAGTACCCGCACTACACAAGGCCCGCAGAGTTTCGCGGGATGAAAGTGCCGGAAGTGCTGATTTCAGGGGATCACAGTAAAATAGCCGCGTGGCGGCATGAAATGAGAATTGAAAAAACCAGGTCTGTAAGGCCTGATCTTTATAAAAATTATCTGATGAGAATAATATTAGGGGAGTGACCGAAATGGATATAATGCAGGCAATCGAGAAGGATATCAAACCTGTTGAAAGGGAAATGAATTTTGAAATCGGGGATACTGTCCGTGTTCACTACAAAATTGTTGAAGGAAACAAGGAAAGGATTCAGGTTTATGAAGGAGTTGTTATTGCTATTGATAATAAGGGCTTAAGCAAGACCTTTACTGTCAGGAAAATATCTTTTGATGTTGGTGTTGAAAGGGTGTTCCCCTTTTATTCAACAAGGATCGCCAAAATCGAAACAGTCAGAAAGGGTAAAGTAAGAAGAGCCAAACTTTATTTCCTCAGGGAGAGAAGAGGTAAATCCGCGAAACTGAGAGAAAGAATCTTCAGAAATCCTAAAAAAGAAGATGCAAAGGCATAGTAATATCACTTTTTTTACAGGTGTTATTCGGAAAGAAGTTGAGAGTATATTAAGTTCTCACATTCTATCACGGTTATCAGGGGGCGACAGAGATGTCACCCCCTTTTAATTTAGGAAAAAATCGTCCCGATTTTTCCATTGAGGAGGGGCTCTTCCGTGAAGGGTACAGGGTTGTTGCCGGAATTGATGAGGCCGGCAGGGGGGCCCTGGCAGGCCCCCTTGGAATAGGCCTTGTTATATACAGCCCTGAAATGTTCGGCTGTATCCCCCCTGCATTTTCAGATACAATAAATGATTCCAAAAAGATAACCCACAAAAAGAGGGTCAGAGCCCTTGCTGATATTGAGAAAAATGCCGTTTTAGCGCTATCTCTCCTTGTTCCCCATACCGTAATTGATGAAATAAATATAAACAGGGCAACAGAACTTGGCATTCGACGGCTCATAGAAAAATCGCCTGTAAAGCCTGATGTTCTTATTATTGACGGAAACTACAGGTTTAAATTCAGCATTCCTTCAGTTTCTGTTGTGAAAGGTGACTGCAGGTCCCTTACAATCGCCTCTGCATCCATAGTTGCCAAGGTGAAAAGGGATCTGATCATGGATAAAATAGATTCCAGGTATCCAGGTTACGGTTTCAGCGGCAACAAGGGGTACGGGACAGCTAAACATCTGGCTTCCATTGAAGAGAACGGTTTCACTGTGGTTCACAGGAAAAGTTATGATCCTGTGCGGAGTATGATAGAGGCCCAGGGGAGACTCTTTGATGAAGATCAATGACTCTACAGTTTTCCAGATATCTGTCAGACCCGGTAAAGGTATAACCGGCCTTTTCAGCGGTATTCGCGTAGGAGACAGAATTTCAGCCAGGGTTTTAAGAAGAGAGGGGAATACCGCGCTCCTTGAGTTCAGGGGGAGGAGTTTTACAGCTGATTTTCTTTCCGGACTCCCCGGTGGGGAGAGTGTTGACCTGATCCTCAGTGAAAAAACCCCGGACAGAATAGCGTTTACCCTGCCCGGGAAACATGTTTCAGATGAATTCGTTAAACTCCTTAATATATTATCAGTTTTTTCTGACCGGGGACAGGGGGAGATGTCCATTCATGGCCTGATAAAATACCTGGGGGAGGGGAGGATAGACCTGTTTAATCTTAACCTTTTTCTCGCGGGTGTGAAAAAAGAGGCAAAAGAGGGAAAATCAGCAACGGAGATGTTCAATTCTCTTCTGGCAAAAGGGGTCTCTCTCGGCACGCTGACAGATCTCTCCCTCATATTTGCCGGCAGAGGTGGGGAGCTTGTACTGGCAGCATACTATTTTATGCTGAGAAATTCCAACCAGGGGGGGAAAAGGCTGAGTGAGGAGATGGCTGAAGAGATTGCGGACAATATACTCGATTCAGTCTCAGGCGATGATGAGTTTTTTGCTGATATTTTAAAGTATTTTACTGAGAGCGATGGAGATTCTCTTTACGGGGAGATCCCTCTGCCGGACGGGGATCGTTTTTCCAGGATGGAATATATATTTAAGGATAATTCCTGCTTTTTTGATATGGAATTTTCTTCTCTGGGGAAAGTTTCCGCAAATGTAAGGAGTGATAAATCGGGAACTTATATAGGTATTTTTCATGAAAATGATGACATTATAGCCTTTATGAAGGGTAAAATGGAGATTCTGCTTGAAAATCTTGAATTGACAGGCGTTAAAAAACCGGTTATTAAATTTTATAACTCCAAAAAAATGATTGATAAATTGGATGTCTGTCGTACAGATTTTTATATAAAAAGAGAGTTTGATGTTAAAATTTAGATGCAGTATAACTGTTTATCTGCCTTGATTGCAGGATGCATTCGGTTTTCCCGGAATTGCAGGCTGTATTCTGTATAAAGGATGAATATAAAAGGCTTAATCCGGAATAAAAATAGAACTTTCTGCAGGGTTTATTGTCTTTAATATGGATGAAACCTGAGTAATATATAATCAGACGGGACTTAATGGATAAAAGTGTAGCCATAGAATACAGAAGAGATGCCCCCAGAATTATTGCGAAAGCAGAGGGTATTCTTGTAAAAAAAATGTTGCAAATAGCAGAGGAAAAAAATATTTCAATATACAGAGATGTTGATCTGACCGGGCTTCTTTTTAAACTGGATACCGGTGCTTCTATCCCTGAAGAGCTTTTCGGTGCTGTTGCTTCTGTGATGGCTTACTGTTATAAGGTAAATTCGGATTTCAGGAAGAAAATTAATTCTGCGGGAATGCTTGATGGCTGAAATGAAAAAAATATCTGTAGAGGAGTTGAAACCGGGCATGGTTTTCAATAAGGCTGTCTATATAGACAGCGATAACATGCTTGTGGGCCCTGATACGCCTCTGCGGGAGGATGATATAAAAAAGCTGATGAAGTGGGGAGTCGCTGAAGTCGAAACCGCTTCTGATGTAATTAAACAGGGAGCTTATGTTACCGGCGGTTCTGCTAAAAGCGATCAGATCCTTCAGAATTATGAACAGCTGCTTTCGTTAAGGAAAAAACTTATAGAAATACATAATAATGCCTGTTATAAAATTGACAGGATATATTCACAGATCCGTAAAGATCTCCCTATAGAGTTTCCCGCTGTCCAGAAGGTCGTTTCAGATATAATCGGACTTCTGAAGGAGAACAGCAACGTTTTTCTCTTCCTGAACGGTCTTGATGACGAGGACAGAAACTACCTGGTTACCCATTCTGTTAATGTTACCTTTTATTCTCTCATAATCGGCCAGGCAATGAATTACACCGATAAACAGCTTATAGAACTCGGTACAGGGACAATCCTGATAGATTCAGGTATGACCAAAATACCTGTTTATATAATTCACAAGCAGTCGAACCTGACTGACAGTGAATACCAGATGATAAAAGCACACCCCCTCCACGGATACAAGGCGCTTATCAACTACACGGAACTCAATGAAAGAATCGCGAATATATCCCTCCAGCACCATGAACAGTTTGACGGTAAAGGTTACCCCCGGGGGCTGAAAGGGAAGGAGATAGATGAGTATGCCCGTATAGCGGCAATAGCTGACAGCTACGAGGCGCAGATTTCCAACAGAAGTTATCGTGGAAAGGTATACTCCTACCACGCCATGAAGAACCTTCTGGCCAGCGGGGTAAACAAGTTTGATCCGGAAATTCTTAAAATATTTCTCTCAAGAATGTCTGTTTATCCCATAAGTTCACTGGTGCAGCTTAATGACAATTCTGTGGGGATAGTAATAGGTTCAGTAACAGAGAAACCCCTCCGCCCTATTATAAAACTGATAATTGACACTGCGGGACATAAGATAACTGACACAAGAATTATCAATCTTCTCGAGGACACTTCAAAATATATAACCAAGGTTCTCAATGAGAAGGAGGCCGGAGTAAATCTGTTCGATATTCTCTGGGGATTCTGATTGTCTGATCTTTACAGGAAAAAGTTCGGGGCTGAAGGGGAGAAGAGAGCTGCGGCATTCCTTGAAGAGAACGGTTTTACTGTCATTGAAAAAAACTACCGGGCGGGCCGGTCAGGAGAGATAGATATAATTGCCCTGAAAGGGGAACTCCTGGTTTTTGCGGAGGTAAAGTCAAGGAGCGGTAATGCCTTTGGCGGAGGGATATACTCCATAAACGATGCGAAAAAAAGGCACCTCAAAACTGCCGCAAAGACCTTCCTTGCTTCACATCGGGATTACGATTCAAAAAATTTTACATACAGGTTTGATCTTCTTCTCGTTTCAGCTGGAGAGGTTACCTGGATAGATGATATTATAAGGTGAAAATCAGAACTGCTTTCTGCTGTCCAGGAGTATTGTAACAGGCCCGGAATTTACCAGTGATACATCCATGTATGCCCCGAATTTTCCGCTTTTAACAGCACCGTATTTTTCCCTGAATCTGCCCAGGAAATTGTCGTAGAATTTTTCAGCTTCAGCCGGGGGCATTGATTCTGAAAAAGAGGGGCGTCTCCCTTTTCTGGCATCGCCGTACAGGGTGAACTGGGACACCACAAGTATCTCACCCTCAATGTCTGAAACCGAGAGGTTCATTAACCCCGCGCTGTCTTCGAATATGCGGAGATTGATACTTTTGCTTATTATGTAATCGGAATCCGCGTCTGTATCTGTTCCGTGAAAACCTACAAGTATGAGGAGCCCGTTTCCTGCTGAGGCGATTATCTCGCCATCAACAGTTACGGATGCTTTTTCAATCCTCTGGACAACCGCTCTCATCAGCGGTTATGCCAGCTTTGTTTTAAGAACGTTTTCAGGCTGAACTCCAACGTATCTTTCAACTTCCTGGCCGTTTTCAAAAAGGATGAGAGTTGGTATTGAAACAATGCCGTATTTCTGCGCTATATCGGGATTTTCGTCTGTGTTTACCTTGAATATCTGCGCGCTTATATCTCCTGATGACGCAAGTTTTTCAAGAATAGGTGTCTGCATTCTGCAGGGCCCGCACCATGGTGCCCAGAAATCGACCAGTACTTTGCCAGCTGACTTCAGTACATCCGCATCAAAAGTTTTTGTCCCTGTTTCTGATAATGATCCCATTATATCCTCCGTTTATGAATAATTTCTTTTAGAAAATATGACGCAAAAAATTTTTTACAGTTATGCAGATTTTTAATGAGCTGCAGAATTTCCTTTGCTGACCGTAAAAAAAGGAGTTTGGATAACTCCGTTGATTACGCCTGTATTTACTAAGTTTATTGTCTGTAACAATATTTTCAATATTAATTTTGTTAATAAATTTTACTTTATGTTACATTGAATTTAATTTATTTCTAAAATACTTAATCGTCAAGGATTTTTTTATTTCTATGTAAGATCTTTTTAAAGTAAGGTTCCGATTATGGCGTCCGCGCACCTTATTCCGTCAACCGCGGAGCTGACGATGCCTCCGGCATATCCCGCGCCTTCTCCTGCAGGGTAAAGCCCGATCACCGAGACTGACTGGTAAGACTTGTTACGAAGTATTCTTACAGGGGAGGATGTTCGTGTTTCCGCGCCGATAAATACCCCGCTGCCGGATATAAAGCCCTTCATCCGCCTGTCGAAGTATTCCATGGCTGTCCGGATTTCCGAAGTTATCCATTCAGGGAGGAACTCCTCCAGCCTTGAGGGGGTCACCCCGTTTCTGTAAGAGACAGGGGGGAGTTCCCTGTCCCGTATTTTTTTCAGGAAGGAGAATACGCTCTGGGCAGGGGCCCTGTATTCCCCCCCTCCTGCACGAAAGGCCCCCCTTTCAATGCTTCTCTGCAGTTCTATCCCGTCAAGAGGGTTCGGGCTGGTATCGTTTTTTGTCACTGTAACAACTATGGCGGAATTCGAGAGGGGCGAGCCCCTGTGCGACAAGCTCATCCCGTTAGTGCAGAGGAGTTTGTCCTCTGAAGATGAGTTTATAACGGCGCCGCCGGGGCACATGCAGAATGAGTATATTCCACGTCCGCTCCTTTTATTGTTCCATGCCAGGCTGTATTCAGCAGGAGGGAGTATGCCGGCGAAGCGGCTTTTACCGTACTGTATTTCTTTTATAAGTTCGGCGGGATGTTCTATCCTTGTCCCTATGGCGAATGCTTTTTTCTCTATCGCTATTTTTCTGTCATGGAGCATTTCATATAAATCACGTGCCGAGTGCCCTGGCGCGAGGATTACGTATTTTGAGAGAAACTCTTTACCTGAATCAGTTGTGACCCCGGATACTTTTCCTTCAGATAAAAGTATGTCAGTTACCCTTTCTGAAAAGAGTATCTCCCCCCCTGAACTGATGATTTTTGCCCGGACATTTTTTATAATATCACGCAGCCTGTCGGTCCCTATATGGGGTTTTGATTCAAAGGATACCGATTCCGGGGCCCCGTTCTCAATGAGTTTTCTGTAGAACCAGTCGATCTCCGGCCTGTTTATCCTTGTGGTCAGTTTTCCGTCGGAATAGGTCCCGGCCCCTCCTTCACCGAAAAGCACATTGCTTTCAGGGTTCAGCTTCCCTTCAGTCTCAAGGAGCTCTATGTCCTTCATCCTCTGTTCAACCGGCCGGCCCCTTTCAAGGAGCAGAACATCCATCCCTGACTCAACAAGCCTCAGAGCTGAAAAAAGTCCCGCCGGCCCTGAGCCCACTATTATTATTTTTTCTTTTGCCGCTGGCACGGGCATTTCCGGGGGGGCTGGTTCTGTGTATGCTTTTACCTCGTTATAGTAATTCAGTATCCCCGCTGTATCAGCTTCGTCGACATCTGTGACTATGCGGTATCTCCAGTGTATATCATTTTTATTCCTGGCATCCAGGGATTTTTTAAGAATACGGAATTCAGATATTATTAATCCGTACTTTTCATTTATAATTTGCGGTATTGTATTCTCTTCTCTGTCAGGGGAGAGCCTGATATCGTCAATTGCTATGAGCATTATCAGGCAAATGCGGTGAAGAGAGATCCCGGTTCAACATAGGGTTTTGTGTTCTGTACTTTCCCTGCCGAGTTATATGCCGGTTCCTGGTTTGAAATAAGGCCCATTATTTCATTTTTTTTCTCTTCTGTAGGTTTAAAGTAAACAGGTTCCCCGCGGAATTCAGGGGCCCTTGTGACCTTATTGACTTTACCCGCGTTATAACCGGGCCAGATATAGGCTTTTTTTGAAACAGCTGCTGTCTCATTAGACCTGTTAAAGGAAATTTCTGATAAACCTGTAGATATATTCATGTCCTGATTATCGGCATTTAATGCATAAAACTTTAGCAGTCCGGTTTACTCATGGTTTATATTAATCTTAAGTCTGAAATCAGGAAGAAAAAATACTTTATAATAAAACGCCGTGAAATTAAATGGCATATATACGGAGTTTTTACTGACTCTATCGCGGGATATATCAGGGTTTATTTATAAAAAATTAAGTAATAAGTTATGATATCCGGCAAATTTTATTATATTTTTATTACGTAACATCAGCCTGTTACGATATAGCGGTTTATGATTGAATTAGTACATCCGCTGTCATTCCCGCGAAGGCAGCGGGCGACCGGAGGAAGAGCTGGAAGCTAATCCCATAGTACTTGTTTTATGAGATTCCGGTATTTGTCTGCGGCAAAACCGGAATGACAATGTTCTAATCATTTCGTAATTTGCTATGGTATTAATTTTTCATGGAATTACAGTTAGACAAAAATATATGAGTTTAAAAATAATTTTACAGACACTTTATATAAATATACTTCCGGCTTTCGGTTGTGCCGCACCCCCCGATACCGGAGACAGTCATTTATATTATTCTGTTTTTACCATTATTATATCCCTGCTGGTTATTCTGGCATTTCTTGTCCCACTATTTATCTTTGTTTTGAGAAAGAGCGTAAAGTCCAAAATCTTCGACCTGGAGAGGGAGACTTACCTGAATTATTATATAGCTGACCTGTCGCGTAAAATGCTGGCGGATGTATCTATAGATAATATATCCAAAGTTGTACTGGAATATCTTACTGAACTTACCTCAAGCTGTAACGGCCTGGCCGGTTATGTTGATAAGAATAATCCTGGCGTGCTCACACCTTTTTACCTGGAAAGAAATGGTGATGAGATATCTTTCAGGAAAATAACTTTAAACGCTGAACGTATAGTGAAATTCATGATAAGCGTACTGGACAGGAAGGAGTCATTTTTTGTAAATGATCTTTCCGAAACCCCGATAATGGATGATCTCCCGCGGGGGCATATTGAAATAAAGAATTTTATTACTTCACCGGCTATAATCGGCGGTGAGGCAGTGGGGTTTATACTTCTTGCCAATACCGGTAAAGTGTACGGGAATTCTGATATTAATATAATCGAAAATTTTTCTTCACAGTACGCGCTGGCCATACAGAGGATGTGGTTTGAATATGAACTGATTGAGAGTGAAAAGAAGTACAGGGACATGTTCGATAACGTGGCAGACCTGCTCTATATCTACGATTTCGAAGGGAACATCCTTGAAGCGAATAAATCTTTTAAAAATCTTTTCGGATATACGGCGGATAACATTACCGGTTTTAATATTGTGGATGCCCTTTCAGGAGGGGATGACAGTTTATACAGCAGGCGGGATGTACTTGATTTTTTTGAAAGGGTCAGAAAAAGGGGATATGTAAACGGGGAAGTTGAGGTTAAAAACGGCAGCGGTGAAGAGAGGATACTTGAATTTAAGAATTCCGTTATTACGGATGATTCGGGTAATCCGAAAGGTATCAGGGGATCTGCAAGGGATATTACTGACAGGAAGATCTTTGAAAAGGTGCTTATCGAAGCCAAGGAGAAGGCAAGTGAATCAGATCGCCTGAAGTCCAATTTTATCGCCAACATGTCACATGAGATCAGGACCCCCCTTAACGCGATACTGGGTTTCACCGATATGCTTATCGATGAGGTTGCTGATGACAGCCATAGAAATTTTCTCGGGATGATCCAGAACAGCGGCAAGCTTCTCCTTTCAATAATTGATGATATTCTTGACCTTTCAAAAATTGAATCAGGTTTTTTAAAAATCAGCACTTCCTCTTTTAATATAAGGGAACTCCTTCAGAATGCGTATAACAGGGGGGCTGTTCTCCTGAAGAAGAAAGAGAAAGACGTTATAATTGAACATGAAGCGGATGAACGGATCCCTGACCTGATATACGGAGACGGCTATAGAATTGAACAGGTGCTGAATAACCTGATAATGAACGCGGTCAAATTTACTTCAAAAGGAAAAATTACCATAGGCTTTAAGCTTAGAAACGATTATACCCTTGAGTTTTATGTGGAGGATACCGGTATTGGAATAGCTCCTGAAAATACCAGGATGATTTTTGAAAGGTTCAGGCAGATTGACGGAGACAGCAGGAGGAGCTACGGCGGTACAGGACTTGGCCTTGCGATTTCAAGGATGATCGTTGAACTGATGGGGGGAGAGATATTTGTAAAATCTGAACCGGGACGGGGATCAAGATTTATATTTACCGTCCCCTACAGCCCCGCTTTTGAAAAAGAGGATTCGCCGGTAATACCCCAGGAGAGGAAAAGGGAGAGAAGCAACAGGATCTTGGTTGTTGAGGACAATGATATTAACCGGGTGCTTGTTACAAGGGTGCTTGAAAAGAGAGGGTATGATATCCTTGTCGCTGTGGACGGCTTTGAAGCTGTAAAGTTCGTCAGGATGGGGGAGAAAATAGATCTGGTGCTTATGGATATACAGATGCCGGGAATGGACGGGATGGAGGCCCTGAAACAGATCAGGGAATTTGAAGCGGTGTCGGAAAGTGGTGCAAGAGTTCCCGTTATAGCTTTATCAGCCCACGTGATGAAAGACGATGTGAATAAATTTCTCTCTTCCGGTTTCGACAGCTATATCGCGAAACCGTTTAACAGTAATGACCTCGCGGCAAGGATTGAATCGTTTTTAAAGTAAATCCCTGCTGCAGGGAGGGGATGTAAAAGCATTTCCGTCCCTCTGCCAGGTAAAAAGATATCCGGAATATTTAAAAAGTTCTTGATTGAATCCGCCGCAGTCAATTATTTACTGGAGTCATATCCTATAGCAGTTCAGGAAATGGTTGGTTCGTTGTCATACCGGCTGTAGCGAGCGCGCCCTGATCATAGCGGGGAAATACTCCCGGGGTTTCACAAAAATTATTCTGTTGCAATGTAATTACGAAAGACCGCCAGGGAGTGAAGTAATCTGATCAGGAAAGATAATATTCTTCCATCAGGAACAGATTGCTTCACTTTGCCCGCAATGACAGACAAAAATTTCTATTGCTGTAAATAGAATTTTAAAACCGAAATACATGCTTTTTAAATAAATGGAGGAAAAATGGGATTATCTGTTACATACAAAATTCTGGAAAAACACCTTGTCGCGGGAAACCTTACTCCCGGTGAGGAGATTGGCATTAGGATAGACCAGACCCTTACACAGGACGCCACAGGCACAATGGCATATCTTCAGTTTGAGGCCATGGGAATACCTTCTGTTAAAACTGATATATCCGTTTCATACGTTGATCACAATACACTGCAGATGGGGTTTGAAAACGCCGATGATCACAGGTACCTGCAGACAATGAATTCGAATTACGGTATTCATCATTCCAAGGCGGGAAACGGCATATGCCACCAGGTCCACCTTGAAAGGTTCGGACGGCCGGGGGCCACGCTGCTCGGTTCCGACAGCCATACTCCCACAGGGGGCGGGATAGGGATGATAGCAATAGGCGCGGGCGGGCTTGATGTCGCTGTAGCCATGGGTGGAGGCCCTTTCTATCTTGCCGCGCCAAGGGTAATAAATATTGAGCTTACTGGAAAACTCAGCCCCTGGGTAAGCGCGAAGGACATTATTCTCAAGGTGCTGGAGATCCTTACAACAAAGGGAAACGTGGGTTGTGTCGTGGAGTACACAGGGCCCGGGGTAAAGACCCTTTCTGTCCCTGAGAGGGCAACGGTAACAAATATGGGAGCGGAACTTGGAGTTACAACTTCTGTTTTCCCCAGTGATGAAATTACAGGGGAGTTCCTTAAGGCCCAGGGGAGGGAGGATGCCTGGACTGAACTTCTCCCTGACAGTGATGCGGAATATGACAGGAAGATTACCGTAAATCTTGATGAACTTGAACCTATGGTGGCATGCCCCCATTCACCGGATAATATTAAAAAGATAAGTGAACTCAAGGGTATGAAAATAGACCAGGTTGCCATAGGGAGCTGCACAAACTCATCCTACAAGGACCTTATGACTGTTGCAGGTATACTTAAGGGTAAGAAGGTCCATCCTGATATAAGTCTAATCGTTGCCCCGGGGTCAAAACAGGTGTTTGAGATGATTGCTCAAAACGGAGCACTTACTGATATAATTTCAGCCGGCGCCAGGATAATGGAATCGGCGTGCGGCTTCTGTATCGGTTCAGGCCAGGCACCGGTGACGGAAGGAGTCTCCCTCCGTACAAACAACAGGAATTTTGAGGGGAGGTCAGGCACAAGCAGCGGGCAGATATACCTTGTGAGCCCTGAAGTTGCTGCCCTCTCCGCCATTGAGGGGAAGCTTGCCGATCCTCTTGATTATGATAAATCTCTCTGGCCGGATGTTAAACTTCCTGAAAAATTTATCATTGATGATTCACTGGTTATACCTCCGTCAGATAAAAAAGTTGAAATATTCAGGGGGCCGAATATCGGAGATCCTCCGTATACCGAGCCTGCGGCTGATGAAATAAAGGGTACAATCGGGCTTAAGACAGGTGATAAAATCACAACAGACCATATAATGCCCGCAGGGCAGAGGCTTAAGTACAGGTCCAATATACCGGAATACGCGAAGTATGTTTTTGAAAATGTAGATTCCGGCTTTGCCGCGAGATCTCTGGAGAACAGGGAGAAGGGGATCTTTACGGCTATAGTCGGCGGTGAAAGTTACGGACAGGGCTCGAGCCGTGAACATGCCGCGATATGCCCGATGTACCTGGGCGTGCGGGTTGTAATGGCAAAATCTTTTGAAAGGATACATTCCGGCAACCTGATAAATTTCGGTATAATGCCCCTGGTATTCAAAAATAAAGGGGATTACGACAGGATTAAACAGGGAGAGCCTTTTACAGTAAAGGGTGTGAAAAATTTTATTGAGAACGAAGTACCTGTCAGGGTGGAGATAGGAGGGGCCGAGTACGAGTTTGAACTTCTCGCCTCTCCAAGGCAGAGAGAAATACTTCTCTCAGGCGGGTTGCTGAACTATACAAGGAACAGCATGGCCTGAAACTGATGAACGGCGTGGACAATATAATCCTCTGTCAGCCGGATGAACTGAAGGGCTGCAGCGTATGCTGCGGCCTTTTTAACATGAGGGACACCGGGAGGGATACCCTTGAAAGATTTCTGGCAGGGGGATATGAAAGGGAGAAGTCCTTCAGGGTATACGAGGAGTATGATGAGCCCGGTGAGGTGAGGGACAGGTTTTCGCATATCTGCCCGTACCAGGGCTTTCTTTCCGCCGGTAAGCCGGGGTGTCTGATACATCCTCTGTCATCAGGTGTTGAAGGGAGGGACAGGTCTCTTTTTGCCAGTACTGTGTGCGGAAATTTTTTATGCCCTGCTCATGAAATTCTGACTGCTGAGGAGAAAAGGGCTCTTATAAACCATGTGAATGACTGGTATCTCTACTCAACTGCAATTGCGGATCCGGACTCTTTCTCTTTTATCTATAAATACTGGCTGGAACTGAACAGGAAGAAAGGGAAAACAACTGCTGAGGCTATTAATGCAGGTCTTTCCGCGCATTCACGGAACCTGGAGTTGTATAAGGGTATAATATTTTTTTATTCGATCCCTGAGTACAATAATAATAAAAATAATTTTTCATTAAGTTCCAGGGAGGGGTTCAGGTCAGCGGTAGTTGAGGCTATGGATAGGTGTTATTCCGGGGCAGAACTGAATTCCCCGGAATAACTGAACCTGTCAGTCAAATCTGAAAGGCGGATATTCGTCAGTGAGCCCCAGGAGGAATGATGATATCCGCGTCAGGTACCTGAAGTACCTTGTAAGAAATATAAAGAGAGGATTGGGCCATCTCCTTGTTGCTATGACTGTAACTATCCCCGCCAGGTATACAAAAGGCACGACAATAGTTAAAAGCGTCATTATTATGAAATGTGGAATTGATATTATCCATATCCCGATTATGCTCAGACGAAGAATGGCAAGGTTTCTTGAGTATTTAACAGGATATGTTATATTGAGCTGCATCTGGTGGTCTATTTTTTCTCTCCCCGCGTATATAGGCCTGTCCTCCACAATGCCGGAAATATTGGTCTTTATGTAAAGGAAGTATCTCATTGTGTTTTCAGTTACCTGGGAGAAATCCTCAACACAGTGTCCGGTAGAGAGTATTACAATCTGGTTTATGAAACCGAGTATTCCCGAAAGTATTGTGTAAACAAGCATTACTATGAAATGTGGAATCATACTCAGCATGTACAGGCCTATAAGCCTGAGAAAAGCGCCGAGACGTGAGTACTTGAGTGAATAATCGATTGAGAATGTTGTACTCCCTTTTTCAGGCCCGTAGCTTTCTCCCGGCCCTTCTTCATATTCGAGGATATCCATGTCAGCGGCCCTTCCCGGTTTAACCGGTACTTCATCGATTTCAAATTCATCGATTCCTTCTATGTTTATATCAGGCTCTTCATAACGCGGAATAGCCTCCTCCCTGATTGCGGTTTCATATTCGTCAAGGTCTATTTCAGGAAGTTCGTCAACTGTTTCTGTAAGCGGCAGTTCATCTGACGGGGCCTCTTCACCTATTACCTGGAGCTTGAGTTCAGGATCAATTTCATCAAGTGAAAGGCTCAGTTCCTCCTCATCTGTTTCTGCAGCTTCAGATATTTTTTCTTCTTCGGCCAGTTCGCTGAAGGTAAGCCCGGCGTCATCCAGTGTGAGCTTCTCCTCCTCTTCGGTCATTTCACCTGTGAGTATTTCGTTGGATTCCGCCACCTCGATATCAAGGCTGTCAAGATCGATGGTAATGCTTTCGTCCTCTTCCTCCTCTTCCGCATGGGCCGGTTCTTCCGCTTCGAGTTCTTCTATATCAACGTCCATTTCATCGAGGTTGAGCTTCAGATCCTCTTCCTCGGCTGTTTCATCAGGAATAATCTTTTCCTCTTCCATTTCTTCATAGAGAGGAGCGGTTGTTTCTCCTTCATCAAGATCAATATCAAGTGAATCAAGATCAAGGGTAATATCATCTTCCGGGGATATCTCTTTTCCCCTTCCTGCTGAAGCTGCTATTTCTTCAGCCTCCATCCCCTCTTCAAACTCATCGATATTGAGTACAAGTTCATCCTCTTCTCCTGCTTCGGGAAGTTCTACTTCAGGGGCAGGTTTGTGAAAATCGCCTGCCTCTTCTATATCGATGTCAAGGGAATCCATATCAATGGTTATATCATCATCAAAAACCGGTTCTTCGGATGTCTCTGTTCCGGCAGCTTCTTCTTCAAATGCGGGCAGTTCATCCTTCGGACCTTCCAGGTCGCCTTCAAGTTCGATGTCAAGTTCATCAAGATCAACGGTAATTTCGTCTTC
>ERZ795057.1601-NODE-1601-length-19131-cov-10.386244_pt1 | contig 19131 bp, 16 predicted proteins | sample MGYA00375141_ERZ795057 | MGnify/ENA primary metagenome ERZ795057 (study PRJEB30186, sample SAMN05720163) | activated sludge metagenome | isolation source: Anaerobic digester | place: Hong Kong | collected 2015-01-26 ... | reverse complement strand
GGTTATACCGTTCTGTCATAAACGAAAAAAGTATGGATCAAAATTGGAAAATATACACAAAAACAGGTGATAAGGGAGAAACATCACTTATTGGCGGAACACGTGTTCCTAAATACCATGATAGAATTGAAGCTTATGGCACTATAGATGAGTTAATTTCTTATATAGGTTTAATCAGAGATCAAAAAATAGGCCAGCATACCATAAATAGCTTAATTGAAATTCAAGACAGGCTTATGACCTGTGCTTCGATTATAGCTACCGATTGCGATGATTGCAAAGTGAAAATTCCGGAAATATACGAAAGTGATATTCAGTTTTTAGAAAATGAAATTGACGAGATGGAGCAAGATCTGCCCCCGTTAACCTCATTTATTTTACCCGGAGGCCATACTACGGTTTCGTTTTGCCATATTGCACGTAATGTTTGCAGAAGGTCGGAAAGGCTGGCATTAAAGGTAAAAGATCAGTTTAAGAATAACGAAAAAGTGATACAATATTTGAATCGTTTATCAGATTATTTATTTGTTTTATCGAGGAAGCTTTCTATTGACTTGTATGCCAAAGAAATACCATGGAAGCCAAGAGTTTAAAAAAAATTTGTTTTTTTAATTTTATTTTTATATTTGCAGAATTTTAAAGGTATAATTTAAACTAATTATATATGTATTGGACATTAGAATTAGCATCGAAGCTTGAAGATGCACCCTGGCCTGCAACAAAGGAAGAACTTATTGACTATGCAATACGTTCGGGAGCACCTTTAGAAGTTATTGAAAATCTTCAGGAGATTGAAGACGAAGGTGAAATTTATGAAAGTATTGAGGATATTTGGCCAGATTATCCGAGCAAAGACGATTTCTTTTTTAACGAAGATGAATATTAAAACAAAAGGAGCAGTGTAGATTGCTCCTTTAATTTTTATTTCCAGTAAAAAATATCATTTTTTGATTTTGGCCTTATACTTTCTAACCAGTTAAAACCTTTTAATTTATTTTCTTCGAGTTCATCAGGCGGATATAAAGTTCCTGAAGGTTGCTTTAGTAAATTAATACGGGATGGGTTATTGTTTTTCATGTAAATGATTAAATCGCTACTTTCTGCAAAATTAACACCTATAATTTCCTCCCCTTCATCTTTTGTATAATAAATTGTTTGGCCATTTCCAAAAACATCTACCCTGTGCAGTTTATTGTTGCGCACATAACCATACATCTCTTTGCCTCTAATCTGGTTATAACGTGTAGTATCTTCCTGAGAAACAATAAAAGATTCGGCAATGAGCTTAAAAAAATCTACTTTTTCGTTTTTAATATGGACTTCCACAAGATTAGCCGTTATTTGGCTTCCTTGCGACCATATAACAGGCTGTCTGTACATAGTAACTACAGAATCTTTAAAATTATAAACCATTGAATCGCAACGAGCCTGCAAATCATCACGGAATATCTGCACTTTATGAAATGCTTTTAAGATCCTGTACGTTGCCGATGAATCGTAATCAGAACGAATCGTATCGGCATGCAAGAACAATGAATCGGTATAATCGGCAACCTGTATTAAAAGAGCACTATCGGTTACAAGAAAATGTTCAGGGTCTTTCTTATAATAAGCATAATTCCCTTTTAAAATCATATTTTCGGCTGTATCAATCATTTCAATGTTCTGGATGGCTATACCAATTCCATTAAGCTCATCATAATACAAAGAATCCCCTTTCAGTATTTTTTCTTTATTTTGGTATACTGCATTTTCATTAAACTGAAATTTTTTCTCTTTTGTATTATACCAACCGTTTTCGGCATATAAGTGGCTTTCTTCGTTAAAAATATTGGTAGGGCCAACAAAGTATGCAGTTTCCAATTCGGTGTGATACTTCAGTGTATCAGTATAAATTATATAATCAGGAGTAGTAACAACAACACTATCATTATAAATAACCATGTCGTCGTTAGCAAAATAATAGCCTGTTTCGCTTACCAGTTGGTTTTCATTATTTATTATTTTACCCCCGTTAAAATAGAATGCTATATTTGTTGCTGTATTAAAATCAAGCGAGTCTGTGTATAAGGTAGCATCTTCATCAACCAAACGAACATTATGGCGGACTTTCCCAATATCTGTATTTCCATTATATTCGAGGTAATCGCCATACATATGTAAGGTGTCTCCTCTGGAAATATGGACATGCCCATAAGCATGCATTATGTTTTTCCCACCAAAAAAATACGCGCTATCGCAATACATGGTAGCATTGTTATGCTCAAAAACTACATTTCCTAAAAATCGCCTTGCACCTCCGGCAATATTCGAATTTACTTCGGCGCTATTGGAGCGGCGTATTTCAATTTTTTCCTTTTTTTGAGCTTGAATTGCACTTACAAACCCAATAAATATGAAAAATGAAAGTGTTATCTTATTTGTAAAAAGATTCATTTATTTAAAAAAGTCATTCTATTTTACCCAACCATCTCTAAGAAACTCACAGGACTTAAAAGATTCGTCTATATGTATATATGTTTTCTTTTTCTTATCATTAATCCACCTATCAATGGCGTCCATTCGTTTTTGGGTTAATGCCATTTCTTCAATTAACATATAATCCATATCCAAATTAGCTCTGTGCGATTCTATTATTTTATCAATTTTTACAATCTTATACACCGTTTTACCTTTGTTATCCTTTGACTCAAAAGGTTCTGAAATTTCTCCGGGTTTCATATTTTTAATAATACCATACTCACCTGCAGGCAATTCTTCCAGTGAAAAACGAGTTGAAGCATTCATTTGATTAACCATTAAACCTTTGTTTAATTTAGAAAGCTCATCTTCCGAAAGCTTAAGTGCAGCATCTTCAAAACTTATGCTATCATTTTTAATTAATAGCGAAATACTGTCTAGTTTTGATCGTGCAGCTACTTTTTGTTCTATATCAATTTTTGGGATAACCAAAATATGGCGGACATTAACCTGATTGCCTTCACGGGCTATAAGCTGGATAATATGAAAACCATATTCAGATTCGACAATACGCGAAACTCCTGCTTCATCAGATAAACGAAAAGCCGCTTTGGCAAATTCAGGGTCAAGTTCATCCCGGGTCCTGAATCCTAGCTCCCCACCTCTCCTTGCTGATCCGGGGTCTTCTGAATATAATACTGCCAGAGTAGAAAACCTCTCTCCATTTACAATCCTTTCGCGAATACCTAATAATTTTTCCCGGGCTTCATTTCTTGCATTTTCGCTTTGCTCAGGATATACGGCAATTTGCTTAATTTCGTATTGTGTATTTATTAAAGGGATACTATCCTTGGGCAACTTTTTATAAAACGCTTCAACATCTTTTGGCGAAACATCTAAACCCTCAACTATTGAGCGTTGCATGGTTTGAGTTTTTAATTGTTCTTCAATAAGTGGCCTAAAATCATCTTTAATTTCAAGTATCGATTTATGGTAATATTCTTCTAGCTTTTTTTCGGAACCTATTTGCCTGATAAAATAATCCAGGCGCTGCTGTAATTCAGATTCTACAACATTACTGCTCACCACGAGCGTATCGTATTCTGCCTGAATAAGCAGTAATTTTTGTGTTAATAACTGTTGTAAAAGCTGGCATTCGACCCCACTTTGAGCAGGATAACCTTGTGCTATAAACTGTAAAACCTGATTCTCAATATCTGATTGTAAAATAATTTTATCGCCCACATTTGCTACAACCCTATCAATTACTACTTTATCTTGAGAAAAAGCATTTAAAGTTGAAAAGAAGATGAATGATAATAAAAATATCTGTTTTACTAAATTAATTTTCATTGTTTATTTTTTTAATAGATTGTAAACTTATTGTGACTTAATGCCTCGTTATAAACTGAATTTTCAAGCTCCTGTATTAACGTAAATTTTCTTTTATTTAATATAATATTTTTGATTTTTGCTGTAGCATACTCCAAAGGTTGAACAGAACTCTTTAACCTATAATCGTTTATCTTAACCAAATAGTAATACAGATCATCTTCTGTTTCGATATATTTTTGGTATTTTAAAAACCTTTCCTGATCGTCAAGTACAATAGGTATTTCAGCAAGTAAGTAATCGAAGGGCACCCATTCATCGTTAAAATTATCAAATTTAGTGGCATACTGATAACAGTGATTTTCGAGTTTTGAAAAACTTTCCTCGCTACTTGATTTATACCATTGCTTTACATTTAAGATTTCAGGCGCTTCTTTCGATAGCTTTATATACAGTACTTTTACTATATTATCTGTAAGTATAAAATTTGACGAATATTCATTATAATAATCCTCTACTTCCTCGTCAGAAACAATGGTATCCAGTTTCTGGTTTATTAACTCCTGTTGGTATTTAAAAATTAGCAGTGACGACCTGTAGTCATTAATTAACTTTTCTAACTCCAGGCTTTCATCTGTAAGGTTTAACTCTGCTTTTTCAAGCATCAGTTGTTTCCTTATCCAATCGTCGATATAATTTCTTACGACAATAATGCTATCATCTTTCGACATCCCTTTGGTAATTAAACTATTGATATCCGATTCGTAAAGATATTTCTCACTAACCCGGGCAACTGGCTTCTCATTGGCTGTTTTTTCTTTCTCGGTACATGAAAAAACAGAAAGTAATAATAGCCAGACTATGAAAAAGTTTTTCACGAGTATATTTTTTAGTTAAATTGTTAATTATTTGAATAATATGTTTTTCTATTTGTCTTAATTGGCATTTGTTGCCTCATATGTTTATTTTTTAGGTGCTCAGTAACCCCTTACCCCTATAATCTTCAATAAGTTTATATTTATTTCCTTTTATTTTTATCCCTCTAAATTTATTACCTATAATGATGTTGGTTTCATTCTAATATTTCTTTTTAATCTCAGATAAAACCGAATCATTAACCAATATATTGTGTTTACTGCGTAATCCTTCCACCCATAGTTTTTCCAGATAATCCTGATAATCTGAAATAACCTGCCCTTTAGCCTCTTCCAAGCTTTTAACTTTTGGCGATATTTTTTCGCCTTTGTAAAGTACAAAGTTTTTACCTTTTTCAGTTGGTTCCTTATTCCAAATTAAATAATCAACCCACTGATTATCTCCTTTATTAAATAATCCTTTCTCAATACGCAAAACAGTTGACTGCTCATTTACCTTATCTAATAAATCTCTTTCTGTTATCGTTTTTCCGTAACTTCTCTTGGAAATGATTTTTTCTACCTTATCATAAGTAGCCTTATCCGAACATAAAAAAATTGTACCTTCCCATCGTTCATCCCACATATATTTTTTCCTGTTCTCTTTATAATATTCTTGCATTCCCAAGGTATCACGCATTGCTTTCGACCACACCATTTGATCTGTTATTTCAAACAACAACATCCCATCATGATATTCCATGAGCAAATATTTATATTCAGGATATTTTGTTTCAAGCAACGATTCTTCAATTTCTAATATTTTCTTTTCTTTAAAACTATTATATCCCAAATAAAACTGATATGGTGAAACCTCTTTCCCTTCAAAGAGATGTTCAATATAATTCGCATATTCCTTTTCTTTTATGTTTTTATCTAATATAGAAAACAATACTCCATTAAAATCACCTTTAAATGAAATGTATTTAGGATTTAGAATGTATTGCTGCTGGATAGTATCATAATGTACAGGAATATTTTCTTCATTTTCCGTAAAATTATAATCGGTTTTAAGTTTTTCAATAAAACTTTCTCTTGCCTTTTCTGCACGCTGATCCTTAGCAACCTTATTAGCTATATCATTTTTAACATTATCAAAGGGAAGTATTTCTTTCCTATCAATTCTTTTAACAATATGCCATCCAAAACCTGTCCTTACCGGCATGCTTACCTCACCATTTGCTTTTAATTCAAAGGCTGCTTTCTCAAATTCTGGCACCATTCGTCCAACGCCAAACCATGGCAACTCACCGCCATTTCTTCCCGAGCCTTTATCATCAGAATATTCCATTGCTAATTGGGCAAAATCATTCCCTTGTTTAATTTTATGATAAATCTCGTTTATAAGCTGTTTTTTTTGTTTTTCAACTTCAGGCCCTGATTCCCGAGGGACAGCAAGCATAATATGAGCCACTTTAACTTCACCCTGCGCCTGCCTTTTATCAGTAACTTTTACAATATGATACCCAAAACGGGTTCTAACAGGCATGCTAACATCATTTACTCTGGTAGTATAAGCTGCTGTTTCGAATGGGTATACCATCTGAAAAACAGTGAAATATCCTAAATCACCACCATTGTTTTTTACCGATGGGTCATCAGAGCTTCCCCTTGCAACCACCTCAAAGTTTTCACCATTCATTATCCTCCTGCGAATTTCCATGGCTTTATTATAAGCCTCAACAGTATCTGCCGGAGTAGCGTCTGGGTTCAGTTTAATTAAAATGTGGCTGGCCCTAACTTCATATTGCATACGTTCATATGCTTCCTTTACCAATTGACCCTGCTTTTCTTTATCAATTAAATAAGGCTTTGCCAGTTGTTCTTTATACCCTTCAAACTCATTAATAAATGATTTCGTTGTATCGATACCATGACTCTTTGCATCCAACACTTTTAGTTTAAAATTAATGAATAAATCCAGGTAATTATCTACACTGGTTATTTCACCGTTGGATAAATTAGTCCTGTTTTTTTCATATAATCTGATAAACTCTTCTTTTGAGATGTTTTGGCCATCTATTTGTAAAATATAATCATTCGATTCCTGAGCATTTAATTGAATGATAAAGAATAACGACAAGAGTGTTAAGCATATTTTCCTCATGCTAATACAGTTAATTAGATTAATATTAAAATTGCCTGCTATAATTAGGGGCTTCTCTGGTTATTGATACGTCGTGCGGATGGCTTTCAGTAACGCCAGCACTGGTAATACGCACAAATTTAGCCTTCATTAAGGTTTTAATATCGTTGGCTCCGCAATACCCCATACCGGCACGCAAACCACCAACCAATTGATAGATTACTTCAGCAAGATTCCCTTTAAAAGGCACCCTTGCTGCAATCCCTTCAGGTACAAGTTTTTTAATATCATCTTCAACGTCCTGGAAATATCGGTCTTTTGACCCTGACTGCATTGCTTCCAACGACCCCATTCCACGATAAGATTTAAATTTACGGCCATTATAAATTATAGTTTCTCCTGGAGATTCTTCAACTCCTGCAAATAATCCACCAGCCATAACTGAATCGGCTCCGGAAGCAATAGCTTTAACGATATCTCCCGAATACCTCAGCCCACCGTCACCTATTACCGGCACACCAGAACCTTGTATGGCTTTTGCCACTTCGTAAATAGCAGTTAATTGTGGTAAACCCACACCTGCAATTACACGGGTTGTACATATAGACCCCGGCCCGATACCTACTTTAACAGCATCAGCACCAGCATCAACCAAAGCTTTTGCCGCTTCGCCAGTACCAATATTACCAACAACAATATCTATTTGAGGGTATTTACTTTTAACCGATTTCAACATTTTAATAACACCTGCTGAATGCCCATGAGCCGTATCAATTACTACTGCATCTACCCCGGCATCAACTAATGCTTCTACACGCAACAAAGTATCAGCCGTAACACCTACACCTGCAGCTACTCGCAAACGACCTTTCGAATCTTTACATGCAAAAGGATTATCTTTTATTTTTGTAATATCTTTATATGTTAACAAGCCAATTAACTTGTGATTATCGTCAACCACTGGCAATTTTTCAATTTTATGGCGCTGTAAAATTTCTGTAGCTTGCTCGAGGGTAGTTGATTGATGAGTTGTTATGATATTATCTTTGGTCATAATCTCACCGATTTTACGATCCATTTTCCTTTCAAAACGTAAATCGCGGTTTGTAACAATACCAACCAGTGTCCTGTTATTGTCAACAACGGGGATCCCTCCGATTTTATATTCTTTCATCAGGTTAAGAGCATCACTTACCGTATTATCTTTTTGAATTGTAATAGGATCATAGATCATACCATTTTCGGCACGTTTTACGGTTTTCACTTGTTTGGCCTGATCAGCAATACTCATATTTTTATGAATAACTCCTATTCCTCCTTCGCGGGCAATGGCTATAGCCAGCTCAGCTTCTGTGACTGTATCCATAGCTGCCGATACAATAGGAATATTAAGCTTAATATTACGAGAGAACATGGTTGAAACATCCACATCGCGTGGTAATACTTCTGAATATTGCGGTATTAACAGTACATCGTCGAATGTTAAACCGTCAAGTGCTACTTTATCCTGAATAAATGACATTTTTAAAGTGTTTTTGTGTAATTTTAAAATTGTGCCAAATTACAAAAAATTAGCAAATTAATTGCCTAAAATATCATATTATCCATACTTTTGATTGTTTTTAACGTTTTTTATAAATTGAGGAACCGAAATTTCGCACATTTGAAAGTATTGCAAACTAATATTTAATTTTTTAGCTTTAATTTAATCATGAACAGGTACGAGCAAATACTTACAAAATATTGGGGTTATTCAAAATTCCGGCCATTACAGGAAGATATAATACGATCGGTAATGGAAGGGAACGATACCCTTGCGCTTATGCCTACCGGAGGGGGTAAATCTATTACTTTTCAGGTTCCTTCTATGGCTAAAGAAGGGATTTGTATTGTAATTACCCCTCTTATTGCCCTTATGAAAGACCAGGTTGAAAATCTTCTCAAAAAAGATATTAAAGCGATTGCTATTTATTCGGGGATGACAAAAGATGAAATAGATGTTGCCCTGGACAACTGCATTTACGGAAATGTGAAATTTTTGTATATATCCCCAGAGCGTATTTCAACCGAAATATTCCAGTACCGGATAAAATATATGAATGTTAACCTTATTGCAATAGACGAGGCACATTGTATTTCGGAATGGGGGTACGATTTCAGGCCATCATATTTAAAAATTGCTGACCTGCGCCAATTACTACCCGATGTCCCTTTTTTGGCCCTTACAGCAACAGCAATACCAAAGGTAGTAAACGATATTCAACAAAAACTGCTTTTTAAAACACCCAATGTACTTCAAAAAAGTTTCGAACGGAAAAACATTGTTTACGTAGTCCGCGAGGTTGATGATAAGCTTAAATACCTTATTGAAACAATACATAAAGTTAAGGGAAGTGGAATAATTTATGTACGCAGCAGAAGGAAAACTCAGGAAATAGCACTTTTCTTAACACAAAATAAAATATCTGCCGATTTTTACCATGCTGGATTAAAACACGAAGCCCGCAATGTAAAACAGGCAAACTGGAAAATAGGAAAAACCAGGGTAATGGTTGCCACAAACGCTTTTGGAATGGGAATTGACAAATCGGATGTGCGATTTGTTATCCATATTGATTTACCCGACAGTATTGAAGCTTATTTTCAGGAAGCTGGCCGCGGCGGCCGCGATGAAAAAAAAGCTTTTGCTGTGTTGCTTTATAATAATTCTGATAAAGTTAAAGCTGAGCAACGCATTACATCAAATTTCCCCGAAATTAAAGAGATAAAAGAAATTTACCATGCATTATGCAATTATTTCCAAATTCCATATGGTGGAGGGAAAGGTTTAGCTTTTGATTTTATTTTATCGGATTTTGCTAAAAACTATAATTTCAATGTACGAAAAATCGACAGCAGCCTTAAATTTTTGCAACGCGAAGGTTATATTGAATTAACTGACGAACTTTTTAGCACATCGAAAATCCATTTCTTAATTGGGCGTGACGAGCTTTATAAATTCCAAATTGCTAATGCAAATTTCGACAGCTTTATTAAATTAATACTACGATCGTATACTGGTGTTTTTTCTGATTATATAAACATTGACGAAAATTCTTTAGCCCGTAAAACAAATACTGATGTTAAAATGGTATATCAATACTTAAACAAATTAAAATCGTTAGGAATATTAAATTATATACCACAAAAGAAAAATCCATTTATAGTTTTTACAGAAGAACGCTTAGACGATAAAACACTTCTCATTTCAAAAGAAAATTACGATTTCAGGAAAAACAGGTATATGGAACGTATAAATGCTATGTTGCATTATGCTGCATCAAACAATAAATGCCGCAGCCAATTGCTTTTATCGTATTTTGGCGAAAAAAACCCAGACCGTTGCGGGCATTGCGATGTTTGTACCAAACGGAACGAACTGGGGCTAAGCAAGTACGAATTCGACATGATTTTAGACGAAATGAAAGAAAAATTGCAATACAACTTAATATCTATGGATAATTTATTAGATACGCTAAAAATGGATAACGAAAAAAATATTAAGGTATTAAGATGGCTACTTGATAACGATAAAATTATAAAAGACAAAAACGATTTGCTTACATGGAACCTTGAAAGCTAATTATTTATTCTACCTGAAAGATCATTATTCCATAACTATTCCTGCCATTATCGTACAAAGCATATAAATTTGCGCCTTTCATTTTAACACTTACAAATTGTTTGCTTTTATCAACAAATTCGTGTGTTTTAAAAGGCTTTTCTGGCTCTTTAATATCGTAAACCTCAATGCTCTTACCACAAACAACATATAAATAATCTTTATCTAAAATCATATCAATTGCTTTACCTGCTGTTTTAACATTAAACACCTCTACAGGATATAATGGCAGCCCAATATTTACAACTGTTAAGCCCCTAAAATCATTCGCTATGTAACCAGTTTTACCTTTTACTAAAAACTTATTAACTTCATTTTCAGGAATATAATCTCTTGGGAAACCATCTGTTTTAAACTCACTGAAGGGTTCACGAAACTTAAATACTTTAACTCCATTATTTTTACCAGATATAAAAACATAGGGAGGCATTAACTGAATATTCTGAACTTTAAAATCTTTTACATTATTTCTTGAAACCATTTTTATATCAGACAAATTGCTCACATTAATAATTTCAAGCCCCATTTCTTTATACCCTAAAAACACATATTGATCATAAACCTCAGTGCAAAATACGTCTTCGAATCGATAATATTTACCAATAGGGAAAGGCATCGAAGGATCGGAAATATCAAGGATTTTTAACCCTAGCGGGCCATAAGAAAGATAAGCTATATTATTAATAACTTCGACATTATATGCAATGCCATATACTCTTTTTCGAGACCTTATCTCGTATTCACTATACACACCTAATTCATGTATATTATTAATATCGCTTATGTCCAGCATTTGCAAACCGCTTTCACCTAAAGGAATAAATAAAACAGAATCGTTCAAATCAAAACCATTCAGAGTCATATCTTTAACATCATCGGTATAATTCCCAATAGGGTAAATATGTTGTGCTTTACTTACATAAACAATAGATAAAAGGGCAAACAAAAGAATATATATTTTCTTCATATTAAATGTGTTTTGAATCGATAAAAATAATAAATAAATTAGAACATACTAATTATTCAACATAAATAACCAAGCCTTTTAAATACTCACTTTCAGGATGATATATATTTATTGGATGGTCAATTGGTTGAGTAAGTTGGTGTAAAATCCTAACGTTTCGCCCGGTATTAGCAGCAGCTGTAAAAATTGTCTTTCTGAAATTTTCTTTACTAACCACTTGCGAACACGAAAAGGTAAAAATAATACCTCCAGGTTTTATTTTTTCTATTGCCTTGGCATTTAACCTTTTATATCCTTGCAATGCATTATGCAATACATTTTGGTGTTTTGCAAATGCGGGAGGGTCCAAAATAATAAGGTCGTATTTATTGTCAATTGTATTTAAATATTCGAATGCATCAACGGCAAAAGCTTCGTGGCGTGAGGTATCGTTAAAATTTAGTGCAATATTCTCGTTTGTTAAATCAATAGCTAATTTCGAACTATCAACAGAGTGAACCACTTTTGCACCACCATTCATTGCATATACAGAAAACCCCCCAGTATAACCAAAAACATTAAGTACAGACCGGCCTTTTGAATATTCTGCCAAAAGCTTCCTGTTTTCGCGTTGGTCAATAAAAAATCCTGTTTTCTGGCCTTCTTCCCAGTTAACTTTAAATTTATTCCCGTATTCCAAAACTACCTTCTCCCCTGTATTGCCAAATAAATATTCATTTTTTGCATTAATTTCGGATTTAAAAGGAATAGTAGATTCGCTTTTGTCGTAAACAGCAAGTAATTGTCCGCCATAAACCTCTTTTAAAGCTTCTACAATATGCTGCTTATTTAAATACATTCCAATGGAGTGCATTTGAAGCACTACCGTCCCATTGTAAAAGTCGATAATTAACCCCGGAAGGCCATCACCTTCAGCATGAACTAAGCGGTATACATTATTATCAGGATTTTCTGCTAAATTGAATTTCTTACGCAATTCATAGGCTTTAGATATTTTATCTTTCCAAAAATCCTCATTTATTTCTCTATCTTCAAACGATATTATCCGCACTGCAATTGATCCGACCTGATAATGCCCTAAAGCTAAAAATTCATCTTTATTATCGGTAACTATTACCAAATCGCCTTCATTCACTTCTCCCTTTATTTTTTTTATTGCCCCGGAGAATATCCAAGGATGGTACCTTCTAACAGATTGGTCTTTGCCCGATTTTAAAATTACGATAGGATAATTCATTAAAATATAAATTAAATATGGTTATTAAGTTTTTTATATATCTGTAAGCATGCCCAGGCATCTGTGGCAGCATATACTTTTTGCGCATCCGAAAGTTCATCGCGTTCCCAGTTTGTTACCTGTTGCGATTTTGATATCCTCTTTTCTAATACAATTCCAGCTATTTTTTTTAGGCTTTTTGCAGTAATTCCAAAATCAACAACATAATCCTGTAAATCTATAAATCCATTGGGTGTAAACTGATGAATACCTTGCAAAATTTTAATATCGTCTTTTATGGCTAAACCAACCTTTACAACATCTTTATTTTGCAATATTTTAATAATTTCATCAGGTAATCCAACCTTATTTATACGTATAAGAAAAGCCTCCGAAGCGGTTGTAATTTGCAGAAGCGATACCGGATTAACAACCCCTTTCTTAAAAGAAGGCTTAGTTTCAGTATCAAACCCCAGCACCTTTTGATTGTTTAATAAAGAAATATAATCATCCAGTTTCTCATAGGAATCAATAACAAAGATGCCTCCCTCGAACTGGTACAATGGGTATTCGTTTATTTCTTCGTTTGTTAGGTTCTCTGCAAACATTCTAATTTTCTTTTCTTAAATCACGTTGCCTTTTTGATATAATCCAGCTACCGGTGTCTATATCATTGTCTGTGCTATTATCGCCGGGGTTATCTTCATCGCTTAAATCATCGCCACTAAAATATACCATATGTATAGCTTTTAATGCGCTTACCAAACGTTGCCCCCAATATTCCTCAAAATTCATTGTGCATTCCCACAAAGCATCATTCATCATTTCTTCGTTTCCGATATTATAGAGGCTGACAAAGTTCTTTAAATCCTGGTAGATATCGGCCATATTATCAGAAATTGAAGCAATACTTTCCTCAACTTGCTCATGAGTTAAAGGGTCGTAAATATCAGGATATTCATCGTGATAACCTAGTTTTGTTTTTATCTGCTCGTGGATATTTTCCCAATCCTGTTCAGTAACAAATTTCTCATTCCCATCATCAAAAAAAGGTTCAACCTTTGGCAATAAGGAAGCCTTTAGATACAATAATGGTAAAAGTTTCCTTAATTTATCCAGGAAATCTTTTTTATTAAACCTTGGCACATTTTCTACAAAAATACAAAATTCGCCTGCTACCGTAACAAAATCAGTAACCTGCTGTGATGAGCCTAAATCGTGCTTCGTATTTTTAGACATAACTTATGATTAATTTGCGGGGCAAAGTTATAAAAGAAAATCAATTTAAACCCCACTTTGCCCAAATCTTAAAATGATTTACCGGATAATGATTTCAAGTTTATCATTATACTATGAAGTATTGTAATAAATTCAACTAAAACGTAAGTAATTTATACTTACACAAGTATTAAAAAATAAGCTAAATATAGCAATCCTTTACTACCTTGTAAAAACCCATTCCTTATCGTTGGATAAATCATGGTTATATAAATACCCCCCTGTATCAAAAGCCTTAATATCTTCTGGATTCTCAATCCTGTTTTGAATAATAAAACGGCTCATATAACCCCGTGCTGTTTTGGCATAAATGGTTACAACTTTAAATTCATTTCCTTTTAGCTCCTTAAAAACAGGTGTTATGATAGTACCTTGAATTAATTTTGGATTTAAAACTTTATAGTATTCGTTTGAAGCCAGATTAATCAACACCTTTTGTTTCTGGGCTGACAATTCTTTGTTAATATTTTCTGTAATTCGATTACCCCAAAATTCATAAAGATTTTTCCCCGAGGGGTTTTTAAATTTTACCCCCATCTCAAGCCTATAAGCCTGAATTAAGTCCAAAGGCCTTAATACTCCATAAAGCCCCGATAAAATCCTTAAATGATTTTGAGAGAAAAGAAGGTCATCCTTAGTTAATGACTGCACATCTAAACCAATAAATACCTGACCCTTAAACGCTAATAATGCTTGTTTGGCATTTTTATCATTAAAAGGAAGTTTCCATGTTAAGAACCGCTCAAAATTTAGATTAGCAATCTCTTCATTTACTGACATTAATTTTATTATGTCCTTTGGTTTTAGTTTTCTGAGTTCTTCAATTAAAACTTCGGCCTTATCTAAAAACTGAGGTTGAGAATATTCAGCAATCTGCTTTTGGTTGCTAAAATCCAATGTTTTTGCCGGGGAAAGTATTGTAATCATTATATTCCTTTTTACTTATAAAAATAGACTTTTCAGGCTAAACATCAAAAAGGTATAGAATGTTTAATTAAATGCCAGTTCGAAATATAAATAGACTGTCATCTTAATTTTCTATAGTTAAGAAGCTAAGCAATAAGGATATGGAAAGTTGGAACATTGGAATAAAGAAAATATCCCGAACTTTTTTCCCAATTCTTCTAATTATCCATTTTTTTATTAAACATTTACAGTAAAGTGCAGGCAATTATTAATTTAAATAATTAACCACTTCGAACTCATATTAAATTATATATTTGTATATACTAATTTATTTACTCATCAGGAATTTTAAAAAATTTATACAAGTAAAGGCCTGAATCTGTTTCTATTGATAACCATAAATTAGTACTATCCAATTTTACGATTTTATAATCGTACATAACTCCTGATAAAGCTATGGTTAGCACTAAACCATCTTCATTTAAAAACCAGGTACCATTTATTATTCCTTGATTTTGAGTTATTACAATTTGAAGCTTTTCATCCTGGAAAAAAGTATAAATATTACTTTTATAAAACAGGGATTCGGTATAATTTTCATTTCCATTTATGGTAGTTTCTGTCAAAACCCAACTTTGAGTTAACATATCTTTCGTTGACAAAACACCATCTTCGCAGGAGCTTGCCATAAAAATTGCAATGAATAATTGCAGCAATAAATTTTTCTTAATACTCATTTTTATAAAAAATACACTTTAGTTGATTAAAAAATGGCGGTGTTTATGTACCGCCATTTTAAATGATAACTGCATTTTACAGTATCGTTATTTAGGTTAGGGTATTGAAAACAAAACAAATACTATTAATTGATGCTTACTAACTTTTATAAGATGCAAAAGGCACAGAAAAAGTTGCGCAGAAAAAAATAAAACTTTTATTATGATTTTTTATTTTAGATTTTTTCTATCCTCAGTGTATTTGAGTTTAAAATAAATTACCACCGACAACACAGTATAAAAAGGATATGTTAAGGCAGACACCAATGAATTAATAACTATTGTCCATGTGCCCATGTTATAACGCTCAAGATTCATTACATCAAAAATATTTTCATAATTATTTATCCCTTCAAAAAATGCAACCACAAAAGGCACGGCAATAATTGCATTAATTACTAAAGAAACAAAAATGATGATGACAATAAGAAGCAAAATAATACCAAGAATGGGCCAAAAATCTTTATGCGAAAGAGAAAAAGAACGCCCAATGGCTTCAATGGCATTAGATTTTTCTGCAACAATTACAGTTAATCCTGGGAATAATACTACAGCAAGATACAGCAAGGCTATAAATGAACCAATAATAAAGGCGATAACACCTATCATAGAACCAGTAAAAAATATAAGAACCGATAATATTAGGTAAAAAATCATGTGTAGCGTGAACTTACTAATTGTTTCTGTTATTATACCACCTAAATCAGAATCTCGCCCAGACTCTTTAGTGAAAATATAATTTATATGAAAAGCATTCATTAACCCATACATTAAAACTGTGATCAACATTACTACCCCTATCTTTCCGGCAAGAAATGAAAAAGCTTTCATCACATCATCAGGGTTAGTTAATTTATATAATTCCCAAAAACCTAATTGGTATAATGCAAATTGAACACCAAATACAAATAAAAAACTCGAAATAAATAATACCGGAAATCTTTTAAAATAAATTTTGAAAACATTCGACATTACCGAGTCGAGGTCGTGTTCTTTATAAAGTTTGTGTTCTGTTAGTTCAAACATAATTTATTTTTTAGGCAACTAATTTAAACAATCTACCCGGATATTTAATTTTATTAATCTAAAAAATTCCATTCCTTTAAATAACGATAAAATATATTCTATTGAAAAGCTCAGATATTTCCATATATATCTCATATACAAATCATTTGAGAGTAAATCTATTTCTGGTGCTTAAAATTTATTTCCAAAGGTTATTTCATATTGATTGTTTTTTTATTAATTTAACACACATTTCTATTTAAATAAAAAAACATGGAAAAGCAACACCGACAAAAATCAATTTTCAGGCAGTTATTTTTAAAAGTTACGGTAATTGTGCTTTTGTTAAATATTATTCTAGCTATTATTACCATACAAGATGCAATAAATATTAAATTGAATAGTGAAAACGAACTGCGAAACAAAATAAGGAATGAGATTTCTGGTTTAAGCCATTTTCAAATTTCAGCATTAAAAACCTTTGAAAAGTCCTTTTACGATATACAAAAATCTGCTCTTGAAACATTTACAAGAAAAAATATTGATTTCAAATCTGCAAACTTAAATGAACAACTGAATGAGTTAGGATTAGACTCTATTTTTCATGATTTATATATTATTGAAAACAACCGGGTTGTAAATACAACCTATACTCCGGATTGGGGTTTGGATTTCTCAGCTTTCGGGCAGGAAAGGTTAGACCAATTAAATAAAATAATATTATCGGGAGATTTTTATGCAGAAAGATTTCAGTTTGAATCATCGACCAAGAGGTTAAAGTCATATTCATACCAACCAACCCCAGATAGTAAATTCCTTATTGAGATAGGAAGCTATTCTGAAGTTGCTGATAAAATAATTGAAATGTTTATTAATCGCTTACGGCAAATAACAGACGAAAACCATGATATTGTTTCGGTTAATTACTGGTTTGGAAACCCCGAGTACCAGTTTCCATTAATTGACGAACCTCTAAACAGATATATCCCTGGAGAAATAATTGATAGTGCATTTATAAAACAACAAGACCAAGAAGCTGATTTTAAGATAAAAGATCAAAAACTAACCGCAGAGATAATGTATTTTAAACAAGAAAATACATCAAGGCTTCCCGATTTTGCATTATCTATAATAACGGATGTAACAAATAAAAATAATCCTATAATTAAGATCATTATCCGTCAAACACTGTTTGCTATAATTATATTGCTTTTAATAATAGGGTCTATATTTATAGCCATCAGGCGATTGGAAAAGAACCAGTAAAGAATATTTTAATCTAAATTAAATTTTCATAAAAATAGGCTGCTGCCCTATATACAATTAGAGGTTGCCTTTTTCTTTTTGGACAACCTCTAGTGATTTTAAAAAATAACTATCTTATATTTGGTTATAATATTCAATAATTTCTTTTACCTTCTTTTCTGTAAAAAATAAAATAATTTGCTTGTCAATATAATCAACAACCTCATCTTTATCATTCATTAAATCTTTAAAAAAATCCTTAGATTTTTCAAGCTTTACCGCTGGATTATTATCCTTTTTAATATAAAACTCTTCTTTTACAGAGGTTGATGATGATGCCCCATAACCTTCAATATCATTGGTTGCTTGTTTAAAATCGATTTCCCTTCTTAGCAATAATTTAACATCCCCACCAACAACCAATTCAAAATATCCGTTCAAAAGGTTATTATCAATATCAACATAACTGGCATGAATAAATTTCTGTGCTCCAATCGTAACCACATCAATGGTTGATGGATCAACTAATGATCTCATTTCAATCTGGTCAGCGTAAATGTTATATCGGTAGGTAAAACCATTTAAATTAACTGAATCTTTTGAGAACATTACACCTCCCTGCCAATTTTCATTTAAAAAAACGTTAAACTTTGTTTTTCGTGTTGCGTTACGGTCAAAATTGTTTACCTTAACATTTTGCTGAGTATGCCTAGCCTTGTCAGTTAAATCAGAAACTCCGTTCACATTATATTGGCAAAATGCTACAGAACTTAATGCTAATGTTACAATAAATAAGAATGTTTTTTTCATTTTTAAGATTTTATTTTAGGTTCACAAATATATATTTTTATCAATAACCAGGAAATGACTTTTATTAGTTAAAAATGACTTTATAAATATTAAAAGGTTTAAAAAATGTTTAAAAAAGATATTCAGTATTATAAATTTTGTTTTTATGGTTTTTTAAAAAACCTGCGTTTTTTTGAACCATTTTTCATTTTATTCCTTTTAGAAAAAAACTTAAGTTTTCTACAAATTGGCACTTTATATGCCATTCGCGAAATAGCTGTTAATATATTAGAAATCCCTTCAGGTGTTTTTGCCGATGCTTTTGGGCGCAGAAGGTCATTGGTATTCTCATTTATCTTTTACATCGGCTCGTTTACAATATTTTATTTTTCGGACAATTATGTTTTTTTTATCCTTTCCATGATATGCTATGCTACCGGAGATGCCTTCAGAACAGGAACGCATAAAGCCATGATATTTGACTATTTAAAATTAA
>ERZ795057.1596-NODE-1596-length-19165-cov-6.283621_pt1 | contig 19165 bp, 18 predicted proteins | sample MGYA00375141_ERZ795057 | MGnify/ENA primary metagenome ERZ795057 (study PRJEB30186, sample SAMN05720163) | activated sludge metagenome | isolation source: Anaerobic digester | place: Hong Kong | collected 2015-01-26 ... | reverse complement strand
GTAAGTTGCGCTTCTTTGCTTACGAGGCTTTTTTTTCGGAGGATTCTCCCGTTACATGCCAGCGCGAGCTTTTTTCCTGGCTGAGATCTGCGGGTTTTCCCGTGGAAGAGAACGGAAAGCATGCGACCCACAGGCAAACCATGCTGGAGTACGTCAATTTTTGGGAAAAAGAACGTTTTGCCCTTCCTTATGATACGGATGGAATCGTTTTCAAAATTGACAGTTTTTCTTTAAGAGAAGAGCTGGGAATGACTTCTCGAGCTCCCCGGTGGGCGGTGGCCTATAAATTCCCTCCGGAAGAAAAGAAAACGCTGCTCCGGGAAATACGGATTTCCGTTGGCAGGACGGGTGCTTTGACTCCCGTGGCATATCTCGATCCCGTAACTATTTCGGGATCCGTGGTACAGAGAGCTACGCTTCATAACCAAGAGGAGATACAGCGGAAGGATATCCGTCCGGGGGATTGGGTTTGGGTTCGTAAGGCGGGGGAAATTATACCGGAAGTCATCCGGGTCGATAGGAGCATGCGCTCCGCTTCAAGCGCGCCTTATGAAATGCCTCTTATTTGTCCTGAGTGCGGTAGCTCTGCGGTACGTCTTCCTGGTGAGGTTGCCTGGAGATGCCCAAATCGATCCTGTCCTGCGGTGCTTCGGGAAGGACTTCTGCACTTCGCTTCTCGAAAAGGCATGGACATTCGGGGGCTTGGAGAAAAACTTGTGGAGCAGCTTTTGCAGCAGAACTTGGTGCGGAATATAGCCCACATCTATACGCTTAGCCTGGAAAATCTCGTAAACCTGGATAGAATGGGAGAAAAATCGGGAGAGAACCTTCTTAAAGCGCTGGAAGAATCGAAAAAACGCCCTCTGGATCGTCTTATATATGCTCTGGGGATCCGTTACGTGGGGAATCAGGTAGCTCGTATCCTGGCAGAAGAATTTTCAAGCGTATCCCTTCTCGCGGAAGCTTCAGAGGAGCACCTTGGTCTGCTTGAAGGAGTAGGACCCCGTATCGCCGCATCGGTAAGGGCTTTTTTTGAGGATCCTCAAAATCAGGAAACTTTAAGAGCACTTGAAAAAGCAGGGGTTTCCATGGCAAAAGAAGGGGATGAAGCTTCTGGAGAAATGCCCTGGAAAGGGCGGCGGATAGTTTTTACCGGCGAACTTGCTTCCATGACACGTTCCGAGGCGGAAGAAAAAGCCCGGAACTTAGGAGCCTCGCCCTCTTCGTCGGTAAGTAAGAACACCTGGCTTGTAGTGGCCGGAGAAAATGCGGGAAGCAAGTTGGAAAAAGCCCGTAAACTGGAAATTTCCATAGTTGCGGAGGATGTTTTTTTGGATATGCTTCAAAAACCTTCTCAAAATAGTTTTATTGAATAAAGATGTCCTCCCGTATTTCAGGGGGTCTCGATATAGCAGTAGCATAAAGGAAAGAGCGAAAATCGAAAACCGAAATCAAGCAGGGGAGGCGTCATTATGCCGGAAGTTACTCAAAAGGATGTGGAACATATTGCCCAACTTGCAAGACTTGAGGTTACTCCTCAGGAAGTAGAGGATCTTACAAAATATTTTGCGGGTATTCTGTTCCATTTTCGTAAGCTCGAAGAAGCCGATCTGAAAAACCTGGATCCCTTTGGGATTGAAGAAGCAGAAGCACGGCCTCTGCGGGAAGATGTGCTCCATGCAGAAAATTGGAGAGAATCAATTCTTCGGGAAATTCCTTTACGGGAAGGGGATTATATTCGGGTCCCCCGGATTATGAAGGAGGAGTAGAACATTATGGAACTATGGGAATATCCCGGATGGCGGATTGCTCAGTTCGTTTCCAGAAAGGAGCTTTCCGTGGAGGATGTGGTGCGGGCCCATCTTGGACGTATCGCTTTATGTGAACCCCATATCGAAGGCCTTATTACTCTTATGGAAGACCAGGCCCTTGAAAGAGCCAAAAAGCTGGACATCTCCATACAAAAAGGAGAACCCCTTCCTTCTCCTCTTTGCGGGGTCCCCGTAATTATCAAGGATAACATGTGTTTTCAAGGAGCTCCTACTACTTGTGGAAGTAAGATGCTGGAAAACTGGCATCCTCCCTACAACGCTTCGGTGGTGGAATACCTGGAGGATGCGGGAGCCGTGATTTTGGGAAAGGCTAATATGGACGAGTTTGCCATGGGCAGTTCTACGGAAAATTCTGCTTTTGGCCCTACCTCGAATCCCCGTAACCTTGCTTTGGTTCCCGGAGGTAGTTCCGGAGGAAGTGCGGCTTCGGTAGCGGCGGGGTATTGCCCTCTCGCTCTTGGGAGCGATACGGGAGGTTCTATAAGACAACCTGCGGCGTTTTGTGGCGTTCATGGTATGAAGCCTACCTATGGTTTAGTAAGCCGCTATGGTTTGGTAGCCTTTGCCTCCTCTTTAGACCAAATAGGCCCTTTTGCTCGGGATTTAGGAGATATAGCCTTGGCTTTGGACGTCATTTCTCGCAAGGATCCCCGGGATGCCACATGTTTTCCTAAAAAAGAAGGGCGTTATCTCGATGCCCTGGAAAGAAATTCCCTCCGGGGACTTCGAATAGGACTTGTTAAAGAATACGAGGGAGAGAAAACGGATCCTAGGCTGGCGACTTCAGTAATTCATGCAGCAAGAATCTGTCAGGATGCGGGAGCGGAGCTTGTGCAGATTTCTCTTAAAAATGCCATCTCCTACGGCCTTGCCTGCTATTACATCATAGCCCCCGCTGAAGCAAGCTCCAACCTCGCCAGGTATGACGGAGTACGATACGGTTTCCGCTCCGATGCCGAATCACTTCTGGAGCAATACTGCAGTACCCGTAGGGAGTTCGGGGATGAAGTGAAACGTAGAATTCTTGCGGGAACCTATGTTCTCAGCTCGGGATATTATGATGCCTACTACCTCACCGCCCAGAAAATGCGGGAAAGAATTCAGCAGGAGTTCAAGCAAGCCTTCAAAGATGTAGATGCTCTTCTTATGCCCACCACGCCGACGCTTCCCTTTGCCAAGGGGTCTGTAACGTCCCCTCTCGAAATGTATCTCCAGGATATTTTTACCCTTCCCATCAATCTTGCAGGGCTTCCGGCCATCTCCCTCTATGCGGGTATGACCGAGGATCAGCTTCCCCTCAACGTTCAGCTGACAGGGCCTCAATGGAGTGAATCCACATTGCTTGGAATTGCTTCGATTCTGGAGAATGCCTTTGGAACTCCTTCTATCGCGAAGGGATGTGATGCGTAATGACTCTTACCTACACTCCCGTTATCGGGCTTGAGATACACGTGCAATTGCTGACGAAAACCAAGCTCTTCTGTGGTTGCTCCACGGATTATATCGGAGCGGTTCCAAACAGTAATATATGTCCTGTCTGCACAGGACAACCCGGAACGCTTCCGATTCTCAACGCCGAAGCAGTACGCCTTGGCGCAAGAGCCGCTCTCGCGCTGCATTGCACTCTCCGGCATGCCACACGATTCCATCGAAAAAACTACTTCTACCCAGATCTTCCCAAGGCCTACCAGATCACCCAGTACGATTTGCCTCTTGGAGAGAAAGGCTTTCTTGACATCTCACTGAAAAACGGTATAAAACGCATCGGCATTACCCGGCTTCACCTTGAGGAAGATGCGGGCAAACTGGTGCATGCCGCTTCGGATGGAAGGCTTTCGGGAGCTACGGATTCTCTGGTGGATTATAACCGAGGAGGAGTGCCGCTGGCGGAGATCGTTTCGGAGCCGGACCTTGCATCTCCTGAAGAAGCCCGGGAATATGTGTCTGCCATACGGAGGCTTGTGCGTTACCTCGAGGTTTCCAACGGCGATATGGAAGCGGGTTCCTTGAGGGTGGATGCCAACATTTCTCTTAAAGTTTCCGACGGCCGCTGGGGAAATCGAACGGAAGTAAAAAACGTGAATTCTCTTCGTGCCTTGGAAAGAGCCATTTTTTATGAAATGGAACGCCAGGAAAAACTTCTTGAAAAGGGGATGGAGATTCTTCAGGAAACCAGGCATTGGGACGATTCCAAAGGGATAACGCATTCTTCCCGGGGAAAAGAAGATGCCCATGATTACAGATATTTTCCGGAACCCGATATCCCTCCCTTGGTACTTTCAAAAGAAGATGTTCAAAAAATGCGTGAAACTCTTCCGGAACTTCCGTGGGAAAAGGAAAAGCGTTTCCAAAAAGAATATGGCCTGGAAGAGGAAGATGTGAAGATCCTCGTGGAAGATGGAGCTGTGGCTTGTTATTTTGAAGACCTTGTCTCCTCGGGATCATCTCCGGATCGAGCTTCCAAATGGATGCAAACCGAGGTTTTCCGAGTTTGTAACGATCGAAAAATTTCCTTACAGAATTTCCCCGTTTCCTCGAAAGTGTTAGGAAAACTTCTGCGTAAAATTGATGCGGAAGGTCTTTCTACTACCGGAGCCAGAGATATTTTTGAATGTCTTCTTGAGGAAAAGTGTTCTCTCGAAGAAGCTTTTGCAAAGACCGGGGTTGCTTCTTCAGCCCTTGAAGGAAATGCTTTGAAGGAACTTATAAAAACCGTATGTGAAGAACAAGCGGAAACTGTAGAAATCCTTCGGCAGGGAAAGGATGCCAAAGGGAAAAAACGGAAATTCCTCCAGGGGCAGATTATGCGGGCTTCTCGAGGACAGGCTAAAATTGAAGAAGTGGAACAAATGCTCGAAGAGTTTCTTCAAAAGTAGGCAAGGCGACATACTCCTGTTACAATAGGAAACCGTGGGAACTTTTTTCTCGCTCGCTTCTACATTTCCCATGAATAAGGCAAGATATGATTTTTACTGAAGATATACGGTTTTAAGAGCGCATTAGGTAGTTCAATGTCATAGAGGAGGTATGGTTCGGATGGGGACACACAAACCCGAGGATATCAGAAATGTAGCCATTGTAGGACATGGCGGGGCGGGTAAAACTGCTCTCACGGAAGCACTTCTCTTCGATGCGGGAATAACCACCCGTATGGGAAAGGTGGAGGATGGGAATACCGTAACGGATTTCGGCTCCGAAGAACATAAGCGGCAAATTTCCATCAATGCCGCCATGGCGACAATCCCGTACAAGGATAAAACCATCTATGCCCTGGACACGCCGGGATATGCGGATTTTATTGGGGATATGCGTTCGTCCATGCGCGTAGTGGATGCAGCCATTGCCGTTTTGAGCGGTGTGCACGGAGTGGAAGTGCAAACCGAAAAGGCTTGGGAGTTTGCTCAGGATTTTAACATTCCCGTAGTTTTTTACTTGAGCAAAATGGGAAGAGAAAATGCGGATTTCGATAAGGTAGTCGGAGAAATCCAGGAATTCCTTTCCGATAAGGCTATGCCTTTCTATCTTCCCATGGGGAAAGAAGCTGAATTCAAGGGCCTTGTGGATGTGCTGGGAGGAAAGGCCTATTCCTATGCGGGAGACGGCAGCAAGGAAATGACCGAGTCCGATATTCCCCAGGAATATGCCGAAGCGGCTCAAGCCGCTCGAGAAGCTCTTGTGGAGCGTATCGTAGAGGCTGATGACGAGCTTATGATGCGCTATCTCGACGGCGAGAAAATCGGTATGGACGAGCTGGTTCCCGCACTTCGGGAAGCCGTGCGTACTCGGAACCTCTTTCCTGTCCTTCCCGGAGACAGCGGACATAACGTGGGAGTTTTCCAGGTTCTCGATCTTCTCGTGAATGTGCTTCCCGCTCCCTGTGAAATGGCTCCTCGCGTGGTTCTTGAGGGCGAAAAAGAAGTTGCTCTCGCTCCTGATTCTTCAGGTCCTTTCGTGGCATTTTGCTTCAAAATCATGGTGGATCCTTACGTGGGCAAACTATCCTTCCTTCGGATTCTTTCGGGAGCCCTCAGCAGCGACGACTCCATTTACAACGTAAATAAGGAAGAAGAGGAACGTATCAGCGCCTTCAAAGTAATGACAGGCAAAGAAGGTAAGGATGTCAAAGACATTGTGGTGGGGGATATTATCGCCATTCCCAAGCTTCACACTACAGCGGTAGGGGATACTCTTGGAGTTAAGGGGTGCAAGTTTACCGCAAAACCCATTAAATTTCCGGAGCCTGTTTACAGCCTCGCGGTGGTTCCTCAGAGTCGGGGTGATGAGGACAAGCTTTCTTCCTCTCTTCATAAGCTGCTTGAAGAAGATCCTACGCTGGCTTTTGAAAAGAACGCGGAAACCGGAGATAATGTCCTTTCCGGCATGGGAGATGTGCATCTGGATATCGTGCTTTCCCGAATCAAGGAACGTTATGGAGTGGAGCTGGAAACAAAAACGCCCAAGGTCCCCTATCGGGAAACTATACGGAAACCTTCTAAGGCCCAGGGGAAATACAAGAAACAAACCGGCGGCCGGGGGCAATATGGGGATGTCCATATTGAATTTGCTCCAAAACAGCGCGGAGAAGGTTTTGAGTTTGTAGATAAAATTGTGGGAGGCGTGGTGCCCAGGTCATACATCCCCGCAGTGGAAAAAGGGTTGAAAGAGGCTCTTCCCAAGGGCTATCTCGCTGGTTATCCCATGGTTGATATCCAGGCAAGCCTTGTTTTTGGAAGCTACCACGATGTAGACTCCTCGGAAATGGCTTTTAAAATTGCTGCGTCCATGTCTTTTAAAGAAGCCATGAAAAACGCTTCTCCCATTCTTCTCGAGCCTATCATGAACGTGGAAGTTGTGGTGCCCGATGATCACCTCGGTGATGTTATGGGAGATTTCAACAGCCGTAGGGGACGGATTATGGGGATCGATGCCCGAGGGCGGCTCCAGGTTGTAAAGGCTCAGGCGCCTCTTGCGGAAATGTTCCGTTACGCTATCATTCTCCGCTCCATGACTTCGGGGCGAGGGAACTTTACCATGAGCTACGATCATTACGAAGAAGTTCCCGGAGAGATTGCCAAAAAAATTATAGATCTCCGAAAAGCGGAGCTCGAAGAGGAATAGTTTTTCGAAGTACTTAAATGGAGGGAAGCTGAAAGAAAAGGCGCGGAACATTCCGCTGCCTTTTCTTTCAGCTTCCCTCCTGTGTTATACTTGCGAAAAAGAGTTTCCCTAATACCGGCAAAAATTTTACTGAAGTAAGGAGAGATCACTCATGACAGTAACGGTATATAGTACAAAGACCTGCCCTTGGTGTGTAAAAGCGAAAGAATATCTCGATTCCCTCAACGTCTCTTATGAGGCTATCGACGTTGGAGCAAACCGTGAAGCTGCCATGGAAATGATACAGAAAACAGGGCAGCGGGGAGTTCCTGTCATTCTCGTGGAGGATACGGTTATCGTCGGTTTCGATAAAAATGCTCTTGATGAAGCGCTGAAAAATAAGGGCTTGGTATAGTTTCTTTTAGAAGAAATTTGAAGACCTTTTATTTTTTTAAGATTATGGCATAGGATAAAATATCCTCCCGGAAAATGCGGGGGAACCTGTTTTTGGAAAGCCCCTTTTGGTAATAAAGCGGGCATGTGTGCTACATATATGTACAAAGGAGGGAACGCCATGCTTTTTACCCTGACCCTTGAGGGAATGCGTTTTCACGCTTTTCACGGGACCATGGAAGTGGAGCGGGAACTTGGCCAGGTCCTTGAGATTTCTTTGCATTTTACATACGAACTGGGAGTGAAGGACGTACAGGATCCCCGGAAAATCGTCTCTTATGCTCAAGTTTTTTCCCTTGTGGAAAACGTGGTGATGAGCAATAAGTTCGAGGCCATGGAAGCACTGGCTTTTGAAATTGCTAAAAGGATTTTGAATTCCATACCTTCAGGTCAGGTAGCGGAGGTCGGTGTTTGCCGAGGCCAGCTATACGTTCCCGGAGTACTGGGATCTTCGGAAGTCAACATTCTTCTTACCCGGGATGATTTGTTGGAAGAGTGTGGAGAGTAACGTCATGTCCGGAGAACTGTTTTCTCTTGCGGCAGGAGCAGCTCTCCTGAGAGAAGAAGGTCTCCTCGAATCTTTTTCTGATTCCTGCCGGGAAGCACATGAACAGATACTCCAGGGGGCGAGAGAGGATCGACCGGGTTTCGGCTGGTATGCACTTCCCGATATGGATCTTGGAGAACTGCAGCAGTTGGTAGAAACCTACTCCTCTGTGCGTACTGTGATTCAGGTGGGAATAGGGGGATCTGCTCTCGGGAGCCTTATGCTCCAAAAAGCTCTGGCTTTTGAAGATAATCCCAGCGGAAAACGTCGGTTTTTCGTAGTTGATAACGTGGATCCTCGAGATCTTCGCAAATTGGAAAACAGCGTGGATCCAGAGTCCTCCCTTCTTGTAGTAATAAGTAAATCCGGAGGGACTGCGGAAACCATGGCTAATTTTCTCTGGCTTTTTGCTCTTTTCGAAGAAAAACTCGGCAGAAAAGAAGCTCTGCGAAGAGTGGTGGTTCTTACAGATCCACAATCCGGGATATTGCGGGAATTCGTGAAGGAAACAGGATGTGCCAGCCTTCCCATTCCCACTTCCGTAGGGGGCCGTTTCTCCGTTCTTTCTCCGGTAGGCCTTTTCGGGGCGGCTCTTTTGAATATTCCTTTGAAAGAACTTCTAAGAGGAGCTGAGGTTATGCGCTCTCATATAGAAAGTTCTTCCGGGATAAAAGAGAACTCCGCCTGGCTTTGGAGCGTTCTTTCCCATCTTCATGAAAAAAAGGGACGAAATATATCCGTTCTTATGCCCTATGCAGATGGGCTTGAGGATTTTGCGGAATGGTTTGCTCAGCTTTGGGGAGAAAGCCTTGGGAAAATAGGTATGGGGAGCACCCCTGTGCGGGCTCTTGGAGCCATTGACCAGCATTCTCAGGTGCAACTTTATGCGGAAGGCCCGGACGACAAGTTCTATACGCTGATTGCCGTCAAAAAACATCCAAAAGATTGTTTTATACCGCATCCTCCAGGAAACTCTTTGGAAAAGCTCGCTTACCTTGAAGGACATTCTTTGGGGGAAATGCTCTATGCGGAGGCTCAGGCTACAGCTTCCGCTCTTGTAGAAAAAAAACGACCTCTTTTTTGGCTGGAAATTCCCGTTCTTGACGCATTCCGTCTGGGAGGGCTTATTTTCTTTTTCGAATACGCTACGGCCCTCAGAGGAATGCTTATGAAGATCAATCCTTTCGATCAACCTGGAGTGGAACAGGGAAAACTTCATACCTATGGTCTCATGGGACGAAAAGGGTACGAATCGTATCGCGAGGCTGTGGAAGAACAGAAAAAAATTATGTACGATCTTACTCTTACATTATAGCTATCGAGATCGGAATAGTGAAAAAACTATTATTCGAATGTCTTTTCTAGAAAGAAAAAACTCTCAATCCTTTGATGTTCTGCCTGCGGGGACCACCTATAGGATGGTCCCCGCAGATGTTGAAAGGTGGGTAAATAAAAAGACATGAAGGAGTTCACGCTCTTTGTGGATGATATAAGCGTTATGAAAGAGGGGACTCCCATACTTCAGGAGGTTTCCATCAAAGTATCTCCCGGAGAAATTGCGGGAGTGCTCGGGAGAAATGGGGCTGGGAAATCAAGCCTTGCCTATGCCCTTATGGGAGTGGATCGCTATCGCCCTCTTCAGGGACAAATTTGGCTTGCGGGGGAAAATATTACAAACCTTTCCGTTACGGATCGGGCGCGTCGGGGATTAACCCTTGCCTGGCAGCATCCCGCGCGATATGAAGGAATTACCATCCGCGATTATCTTCGCATTTCCTCGGAAAACGTTACCGAGGCTTCCATGGAAGATGCTCTTGCCAGGGTGCAGCTGGAGCCTCGTTATCTTGAACGGATGCTCGATAAAAACCTTTCCGGCGGAGAAAGAAAACGCATTGAGCTTGCTTCCATCTTTCTTATGCAGCCTAAGCTTGCCATTTTGGATGAACCCGATTCAGGGGTCGATCTTATCGCTCTTGGAGAAATCATGAACCTTTTTCGGGATTTGACGGAAAACGGAAATTCCGTACTTATCATTACGCATCGGGAAGATGTGGCTGCTTCCTGCGATCGATCCTATCTCATGTGCGGAGGACGAGTGGTTCTCGAAGGAAGCGCTGAAGCCGTAAAAAGATATTTCATGAGTCAGTGTTCTCCCTGTACGGATTTGGAATTGAAAACAATTGAGGAAAAGGAACGGTAGGGGCATGACTTCCAAGGAGAAAAATTACGAAGAACTTGTGAGTGTTGCTCAGAAGTTTGGCGGAAGGCCGGGAGGTTTTGGCGAAGAAGATGCAGCCTATATTGTGTTGCATGCCAATTCTATTCTGGCAAGCCATACGATTCCGGGTATCGAGATTTCATCTGTCGAAACCCCTGAAGGAATTGACGCTATTATTACAGTCAAAGAAGGTTACCGTATCGATAAACCTGTGCGCCTCTGCTTCGGCCATCTTGGAACGGAAGGAGTACAACGCATTAATTCTAGTATCCATATAGAAAAAGGAGCTAAGGCTACCTTCCTTTCGTACTGTGTCTTTCCCAATGCCGTGCAATTTCTTCACGCCATGGAAGGCGACATTGTAATCGATGAGGATGGGGATTTCACGTATGAAGAAATTCATGTTCATGGCCCCGAAGGGCATATCGATGTCCGTCCTAAAACCACGGTGCTTTTACGTGATCGAGCCCTTTACCGAGGGGATTTTTCTCTTGTGGAGGGACGGGTGGGGAGCTTGGATATCCATATGGAGGTGACCGCCCAGGGAGAAAAAAGCCGGGTGGAGCTCACTTCAAAAGTGTATGGGAAATACAACGATTCTTGCAAGGTTCGGGATATTATCTCTCTTACGGGAAAAGAAAGTTCCGCCCTCATTAAAGCGAGAGTGGTTTTGAAAGATCAAAGCCATGGAACCTTTGTGGGGCTCATTGACGGAGCCGCTCCTGGAGCCCGGGGACATGTGGATTGTGCCGAGGTTATTCAGGGAGAGGCCAAGGCAGAAGCTTCTCCTGTGGTACGGGCATCGCACCCCGAAGCTGAAGTTACCCATGAAGCTGCCATAGGACGTATTGCCAACGATAAAATAGAAGGACTTATGGCCAAGGGGCTCGATGAAGATCAGGCAGTGGATATTATCGTTTCTGGCCTTCTTCGTTAGTTTCAGGAAAAGGTTCTTCCTTTTTCTCCGCAAAAAAGGTTGCCCAGGTATCCTCAGGCTCTCCGTATTTTAAAGCGTGGAGAATGTTGGAGCGCAGAGAAGGAATTTTCGTCTCGAAATTTTTTACAAGAGCTTTCGTTTTTCCCCGATGGCTTTTTTTTTCGTAAGGGCATTCAAAGGTTGCGGGTAAAAGGGAGAGACGTTCAATTTCTCGAGCGATTCTCTCTTCTTTGAGGTAAATCAAGGGCCGTATGACAGTAATTTTCGTATTGCTTTGATACATCTTGGGGGAAAAACAGCGGAAACGCCCTCCGGAAAAAAGGTTGAGAAAGACTGTTTCAATGGCATCATCTTGATGATGTCCGAGGGCCAGGAGATTGCACCCCTTTTTCTGAGCGATGGAATTGAGAATGCCCCTGCGCATATTGGCACAAAAACTGCAGGGGCTTCTCTCTTCTCTGATTTTCATGATGCCGAAGATGTCATGTTTTTCGTGATGCCAGGGAACTTCCAGAAGGCCACAAAGGTTTTTAAGCTCCGAAGAGTCCCACTGTTTTTCCAGAGGATCCACGGTGCATGCCACAAGATTGAAGTTTACCGGGCTTCGTTGCTGTAATTCCCGCAGAGCAAGCAGCAAAAGCAGGCTGTCTTTTCCTCCGGAAAGCCCGAGGAGGATGGAGTCTCCTGCGCTGATCATGGAAAAATCTCCCAAAGCTCTTCCGATATCTCTTCGAATTTTTTTCCCCAAAGAATAGGAAGAAGGAAATTTTTTTGAAAAAGCTGAGATGCCCATAAAAACAGTCCTCCCTATTGCCGGAGTTTTCGAAAAGCTCCGGAAGATGAAATAATAAAAAAACGTTATGAGTCTGTAGACTCATGATGTATAATCCACACGAGAAACGGTGTTGCGAGGGGGGGGATACGCTTTGGACAAGGTGGGTTTGGAACAATGTCTCAAGGAAGTTCTTACCCATGTGGATGAATCACTGCAATATAGCATAGAAAAAGTCTCTTGGGTACAGGAAGAGTCCTTTTCACGCTATCAAGGAATATTGAAAACCCTCAGCGCATTGAAGCTGGAGATTGAAGATGTCATCGAAACACATAAACGTATCGATAAACTTTGGCGCCAATCTCGGCACAATCTTTTGAAAGAGTCTCAGCAGGGGACTCCCAGAACGCAGAAAGACGCTTACGATGAAGCGGAGCAGCTCATGTTCCAGAAGGGAAGAATCGAAGAACGGGAACGAATGCTTTCCCAGAGGCGGAACGATCTGCAACGGGAACAACGGCATCTGGAACGAATCATGAAAACAAGCAAGGAAATGATCGAAAAAATGCAGGTGGCTCTCGAACTCATTCATGCGGAAAAAGAGCGCAGTACGGAGCTTGCCTCTGAGGGGGCGGAGATGATTCATTCCGCTCTCCGTATTTTCGAAAGAGAACAGGCCTGGCTCTCCCGGGAGCTTCATGACGGTCCCATTCAGGAAATGGCTGCTACCATGCTCATGACGGAGCTTGTGGAAAAGCTTTTCGAAAAAGGTAATCCCGAAGATGCGATTAAGGAAGTCCGGGATATCCGTAAAGCTCTAGAAGGAAGTTTAGGGGAGTTGCGCTCTCTTCTCTGGAGATTCCGCCCCGGGGGAATGGGAGAGCATCTTTTCGAGGGGCTCAAGCTCATGGCCCGGCAGGTGCAAAACCGCTACGGAGCTCTTTGTGAGATAACCTGGGAAGGTGCGTCTCCTCGAGTCTCTGCGGAACGTACTGCCAACCTTTTCCGCGTTGTTCAGGAAGCTATGATCAATGCTATCGTAAAGGGCAAGGCAAAAAAGATTCACGTGGAAGGAAGAGTCCCCGAAGAGGAAGGAGAGCTACATCTTCTCATCGAAGACGACGGCAGCGGTTTCGATGTACCTCTGGCCAAAAAAAAGGCCCGGGAACGAGGCTCTTACGGCTTGATAAACATGGAAGAGCGCGTTCGCGTGGACGGAGGCTCGTTTTTCATCGAAAGTAATCCGGGGAAGGGGACCCGGATCAAGGTCATATTGCCCCTTCAGGAGGGATAGAAATCTATGGAGGCTATTCGTATCGTCATTGCGGATGATCACCGCCTTTTTCGGGACGGCCTCTGCCGTCTCGTGGATATGGAACCGGACATCTTAGTGGTGGGAGAAGCAAAAGATGGGATTGACGCTATAGAAAAAGTGAAACAGCTCTCTCCCGACATCCTTCTCATTGACGTCAATATGCCCCGAATGGATGGCATTCAGGCGATTCAATCCCTTCGCAGAACGCAGGATATTCGTATTATCGCCCTCACCGCCTTTGACGACGATGAGCACGTTCAGGCCCTGGGAAGTGCAGGTATCCACGGCTATGTGCTGAAATCTTCCGGTATTATGGAGCTTCTTACCGCTATACGTATGGTAGCTCGGGGAGAAACCTTTGTGGATCAGCGAATTGCGGGGCGCATGTTGGGGCCCGTGGTTTCTAATGATGAGCATCAGTTTGACATGATCGGGGATTTAACTCCCAAAGAGACCGAGGTTCTTTATTGGCTTTCCCAAGGTATGAAAAACAATGAAATTGCTGCAAAAATGGTCTTGTCTGAAAAAACAGTTAAAAACCACGTCAGCCATATCCTGAAAAAACTGGATCTCCAGGATAGAACACAAGCAGCTGTAATGGCATGGCGTATCGGACTCGTACACGAATATTCCTACTTTTCCCGGAGCCTGGATGCTCCTTCCTGCTGAATAGAGAATCAAACGAATCGGAAACGTCACGGAGGTGACTTATTATGAAAATTATCGTAAACGATATGGAATGGCTTCCCTCAAAAACTTCCCTCGACGACTTGGGGCGTGTCTGGGAAGAGCTTAACGACGTTCTTTCTTCCCGGGGAGAGGTTATGTATTCTATCGAAGTCGATGGTGAGGAAATGCTTCCTGAAGCGTTGCTCCAGCTTTCCGGGGATCACGATTTCATTATACGGACGAAGCCTATTCGAACTCTCGTGCGGGAATCTCTTGAGGAAGCTCAGCGGTATTTGCCTGCTCTTCTCAAAGGATATGAAACCATCGCCGACAAGCTGGAAAAGGAAAAGACGAAAGAAGCTCTTGAACTTATGCAGCAAGCCTTCGAGGGGACTCAATGGATTCTAGGCGTTACCCAGAATTGCCAAGTTCTTCTCGGGGAATCTTTCCTTCCTGATACTGAAGAAGGAAAAAGCATCAGGGACCAAGTTGCCCTGATATTGGGAAAAATGGAAAATGCCCTGGAGGGGCAACGTTTTTTCGAAATAGCGTTTCTTATTCGGGAGGAACTGCTCTTGGAGCTAGAGAAATTTGATGATAACACGCAAAAGCTTTGCACTCTCGCTACATCGGAAATACAGTAATTTCAAAAATGGCGGTTAAAAATTAAAATTTTTTGTTGCATCTACCTCTTCTCTTTACAGAAAAGGATGTTTACATGTCATTGCGAAAAGGATTAGCTTTTTTTCTCGGTCTGTCCCTTTTAGTAAGTTTTGTCGTGCTTGGATGTACCGTTGATGCTTCTACCGTGCAAATGCTTTTAAAAGCTAAGAAAAGCGCCCTTTTTATGGCTCTTGGGATTATGTTTTGTGCCTGGACTTGTGATGCTGCTCGTTTTATCCTTATCGCCCGAGCTGCGGAAGAAAAACTTTCTTTCCGTTTGGGCATTCTTCTCACATGGTTGAACTATTTTGGATGCGCCATCACTCCCATGCAGGGAGGGGGAGGGCCTTTTCAGGTTTTTATTCTCTATAAAAACCGCATTTCCATTGGCAAAGGCGTCGCCATCACGCTAACCCGGACTCTTCTCACCCTATTTTTACTGGGTTTCGTCGTTCCTATCAGCATTTTTACATATCCGGAACTTCTGCAGGGAAGGCTTTTTCTAAAAGGAATTTTCTTCTGGGTAGCTTTTTTCGTCACTTTTTCGTGGGTTGTTATAAGTTTAAGTATTTTTCGTCCAAAACTTATCAAACGCTTCGCCGGAGCCGTAGTTATCATACTGAATCGCATCGGTTTTTTAAAACGTCGTTATATAATCTGTGCCGTCCGCAGAGTTTACGGAGAAATTGACGAATATAACAAGATTTTCCGTCTCTTTTTTTCTACCGGGAAAATCTATTTCATGTGGGCGATTTTTTTCTCCTGCCTTCACTTGCTTTGCTTTTTTTCCGTTCTTCCCTGCCTTATCTGGGGTTTGGGCTTGCCGGTACATTTTGGGGAATGTGTGGTTATCCAGGCCATGTTCATGTTCCTCTTGTACTTTGTCCCTACTCCGGGAGCCAGCGGTGTCGCTGAAGGAGGAGGTGCGGCACTCTTCAAGCTTTTAGTGCCCTGGAACCTTGCCGGAGTTATGGCTATAAGCTGGCGGTTTTTTACGGAATATCTTGCGATTTTCATGGGAGGCATCGTGGCGGTAAAACTTCTTGGATGGGGAGGAGCGGAAAAACTGCTTCAAGGAGAGGAGATGCGCCGAAATGCTTGCAAGGAAATATAAAAACTTCCTGGGCGCTTGGTTCTTCAAATACCGGGGAGGAATTTGGACTCTTTTTTTTGTGGGCGTTTTTTTTCTTGCCCATCCGGGGATTTCTTCATTTCTTTGGGGAATTCCCTTTGTTTTTTTAGGACAGGCGCTTCGTTTTTGGGCTGCCGGCTCAATTTCCCGATATAGAGGAGAAAGTGTCCAAGCGGAGCAGCTTGTTACTTGGGGGCCTTTTGGCTGGATACGTAACCCCCTTTATTTAGGAAACGGTCTTATCGGCTTGGGATGGACCCTTATGGCAAGAAACGCTTTTATACTGGTTCTATATGGGCTCGTTTTTTTATGCCTTTATCCGGGAATTATTATTCCTCATGAAGAGCGTTTTTTGCAAGATCTTTTTGGTACCGCATATCTTCGTTATAAAGAAAAAACTCCACCGCTCTTTCCCCGAAGACTTTTTCAAAAAGAAGATTTCCGGGGGCCTTTTAATGTAGAAATTCTTTGGAAAAGTGAACGTCATTCTCTTTATGTCACCGTACTTGGCACACTCTTGTTTTTGGGGAAGGCTCTCAACGGTTAAAAAAGGGCTCCCCAAGAATTTGGAATTGGAGGGAAGCCCTTTTGATCTTTTGGTTTGAGAAATTGCAAAAACCCCCTTCCTTCAGGGAAAGGAGGTCAATGTGACATGTCTTACAGCATTCGCATGTTGTTCCCAAAGAGCCTTTCCCAGGTAAGGTTGTAAATATATCCGGGAGGAACCGTTTTTCCCGCGATACCAAGGCTTATGGCCTTTTGACCTACCGCTTCCGCAATGCGGGGAGTTGTTTCATCCGAAAAAACTTCAGGCATGATATGATGAGCGGAAAGCCTTCGGGGGTCTACTGTATCCGCAAGTGCTTCCGCTGCTGCCTGAAGGATATCCAGATTTACCGTTCGGGCCTGTACGAGAAGGAGCCCCTTCAGAACTCCAGGAAAAGCGAGAAGGCTTGTCATGGGGTTCCACGTGTTTTTGGCAAGAAGGCTCATCCCCATAACCGTGGCACCTCCTGCAAGAGCTTCTTCATAGCTGATTTCAGGCTCCGGAAGAGCGAGGGCAAAAAGAACGGGATCCGTAGCCATTTTTTCTACCATTTCTTTCTTAAGAATTCCCCCTACAGAAAGACCTACGAAAATATCTGCCCCTTCAAGGCTTTCTTCGAGAGATTTTGCGGGGCCACGAAGGTTCAGGGTTTCTGCCATTTCCTGTTCTACCCAGGTAAGATTTTCCGTGTCCACGCTTAAAGAGCCTTCTTTGTTCAAAATAACGATCTCTCCGGCATGAACATGGTGAAGAAGCTGAGCGGTAGCGATGCCGCCGTTTCCGGCTCCTGCAATGACGATTTTCACATCTTCCATTTTCTTCCCTACAATTTTGAGAGCATTGATAATGCCGCCCAAAACGACTACGGAAGTACCATCCTGGTTATCGCAATATACGGGAATTTCCAGATCTTTTTGAAGGGTTCGGAGAATGGAAAAAGAATGTGGATGAGCAATATTTTCTAAATCTATGGCCCCAAAATTTTCCGATATAAGCTTTGTGGTTCGAATAAATTCTTCTGGATCTGTGGTATCCAGACAAAGAGGAATACCGCTGATATCACCGAAAACCCGGAAAAGAAGGCTCTTTCCCTCCAGAATAGGCATATTTGCACTAGGGCGAAGATTGCGAAGCCCAAATACTTTCGTGCCGTTCGTTAAAATCGCAATGCGATTCCATATGCCTGTATATTCGTATTTATCTTCGGGGTTCTCCTGAATTGCCATCGCCGCAGCAAGGCTTCCGGGGATATACGCAAGAGAAAGATCTTCAAAATTGTTTACGCTCATGGAAGGAAATATTTTTATTTTTCCTCGGGTTCGTTTATGCATTTCAAGGGATCTTAAGGTGTCTAGCATGGCAATGCTCCTTTCATAATTACGCAAAAGCCTTTTCCTGGTTTCCTCGATCAAACGGGAAAAAATTTTCGCTTTCAAACATGGCGGGCCGGAGAATGCGAATATTTTGAAGATCTATGATCATACCATCCTCGGCAGGATAAGTAACCTTTTGGTTGGAAGGTATAATATTTTCTGGCCCTTTTTCAAGAATGCGAATTCCCATATGTGTAATAAGAGCCATTTCGGGAGCAACCATCTCGATGAGGGCATAAGCCTCTTCGAGGGAAAGATGGTCCAAAAGCTCGGAAGGTTTCTCTAAAGTCACGTTTACGATAAGTAACCGGCACCCTCGAAAAAAGGAGGGAAGCTCTTTGAAAAAGGCAGTATCGCTTACGAGCCCCCAATGTCCTGTAACAGGATGATATACGCGGAAGCCAAAGCAATCTACGCCGTGATGAATAAGCCTGGTTCCCCGTATCCATCCCTTTTTCCCTAAAGGAAAAGCAACGTTTTCTTTCCAAAAATTCATTGTTGCAATTTTTTCCCGCAAATATCCGAAAAGAACCGGTTCCGGACTGAATACCGCATCTTCCGGAAGAATAACATGCCCGCGAATTTCCCGGCCACCTCTTGTCATAGCTTCCGCAAGCACATTGAGATCAGAGCTGTGATCGATATGGCGATGCGTAAGAATGATTCCCGCAAGTTCTTCTGGATTTCCATCGGGAATTTTCTGATGAATTTGTACAAGAGAACCCGGCCCGGGATCAACAACCCAATGCTCTTCTTCCAAAGAAATCCATATACCTCCGGAAGCTCGAAGCTGTCGCGCTACGGGGAAACGCGATCCCGCAGTTCCGAGAAAGCATATATGATAAGGGGGAAGAAAACGAGAGGTCATGGTCGGTCGGGAGAAGAATAGAGAGGGAGAAGGTTTTTAAACTCCCTGGTTCCGGATTGGTGAAGCCATTGATAAACAACGCTTTCTTCGGGAATTACAAGAGCTCCTGCTGAAGAAGCCGCCTCAAGAGCCCATTTTTTATGCTCGGAATTCCTGCTGGAAACGGCATCCGCTGCAAGAACCACGCGATACCCTTTTTGCAAAAGACCCAAAGCTGTGGACAGAACGCAAATATGTGCTTCCACGCCCGCTAAAACGATCTGGTCTCTTCCTTTTAAAGTTTCGATATAGTGCATGCAAGTAGTGTCGTGGGTGGAAGAGAAATGAATTTTTTCTATCAGAGGAATATCCGGATATTTTTCGAGTTCCAGGGAGGGGGAAGTTTTCCCAAGTCCTTTAGGATATTGCTCAGTCACAAGAGTAGGGATTTGCATTTCTCGAGCTGCCCTGAGCAGTCGTCGGGTTATAGCTACAACCCGCTCTGCGTTTTCGATAAAAGGAAGAAGTTTTTCTTGAAGATCGATAATCATGAGAATACTCGAAGCTCTATCAAGAATAAAAGGTTTCACATTAAAGAACCTCCCAATGAAAAGTCGGATCTACGGCAAGATACACTATTCCATATTATACGTCAGATGGAAATCTTTGGTACCCCTTTCAGAAAAAGAGAGTTCCCATTCTCCTTTCTTTTACGAGAACCGTGCGAGAAAGCCCACTACCAAGCGTGGTGGGATGAGAGCAC
>ERZ795057.1594-NODE-1594-length-19186-cov-5.629763_pt1 | contig 19186 bp, 12 predicted proteins | sample MGYA00375141_ERZ795057 | MGnify/ENA primary metagenome ERZ795057 (study PRJEB30186, sample SAMN05720163) | activated sludge metagenome | isolation source: Anaerobic digester | place: Hong Kong | collected 2015-01-26 ... | reverse complement strand
AACGCATATTTTTCAGAGGTGATCGGGTTGAAAAAACTCTTTTACAATATTGATTGTTTGGCAACCATGGATGCTCAGGACAGGGAAATGGAGAATGCCTATATCATAACCGAAGGGGGCACCATTAGCGAGATCGGCACGGGAAAACCTCAACGGTTGGATGAACAGGCATATGAATCATATGATATGAGCCATACGGTGTGTATCCCCGGCATGGTGAACACACACCATCATTTATACCAATCCATGTTCAGAAATGTGAAAGGGGCTCAAAACCTGAAGCTTTTCGATTGGTTGACCTTCCTTTACGAAAGATGGAAATACATCGGCGCAGCCGAAATTCATAACGCCGCCTTGGTGGGAATATATGAGATGATGAAAACCGGTGTCACGACCACCTCGGATATGTTCTACCTTTACCCCAAAGGCACACAGAAATTGTTTGATGAAGAAGTGGATGCCGCAATTCACACAGGGGTGAGGTTTCATCCCTGCAGGGGCAGTATGTCGCTGAGCCGAAAAGATGGCGGTCTGCCGCCTGATTCGGTCGTTCAAGACGAAGATGAAATCATGGCGGATTGCGAGCGTGTGGTGAACAAATATCATGACGCCGGCAGGGGATCCATGCTGAGAATAGCCCTGGCACCGTGCAGCCCCTTTTCCGTCACCCAGTCGCTGATGACTAAAACACTGGCATTCGCTGAAAAAAGGGATTTACTCATTCACACGCATCTGGCGGAGACACAGGATGAGGAAACGTTTTGTTTGGAAAAGGTGGGTTTAAGACCGGTGGATTATATGGATAAACTGGGATGGCTTAACGAAAGGGCCTGGTTCGCCCATTGTGTGTGGCTTTCGGATGAGGATATTCAAAAATTCAACCGATCAAAAGCAGGCGTCGCCCATTGCCCGGTTTCGAATATGCGTTTGGGATCCGGGACAGCGCCCATCGTTGAAATGCTTGAACACCCCTCGATCAGAATGTCTTTGGCGGTTGACGGCAGTGCCAGCAATGACACCGGCAACATGATCGCAGAAGCCCGTGCAGCCCTTTTTCTCCAAAGGGTTTCCAAGGGTGCGGATGCCATTACGCCCCGGCAGGTTTTGAAAATGGGGACCATGGGAGGCGCCCGGGTGTTGGGCATGGATGATTATATCGGAAGTCTGGAGGCGGGAAAGGCAGCGGATTTCGTTTTTTTCAGGCTGGATACGCTGGAAATGGCCGGAGGGCTTTCCGATCCTATTTCGGCCCTTGTGCTGTGTAATCCGGGACCGGTTTACCTGTCGGTGATCAACGGCAACATCCGTATAAAAGATTCCTATATTTTGGAAGAGGATATGGCTCACATCATCAGCGAACAGAATCGAATGCAAAAAAACATTCTTGAAAAAGAAGCCTAAAGGGGGCTTTTCTATGAATCCGATCATAAAATATTTGGGCACACCCAGGTTATACACAGAGATTTTAACCTTTTTGCAAAAAGACCATCCTGAAGCGGGCGGATGCTTTTTCAGGCAAAAGGAAGATGAACGGGGAAAGCACAAATGGGTTTTGGAAGATGCCCTGGGATGCAGCCCGAAGGGTTATCAATACGACGAATTGGAACCTGTCAAAAAAGAATTGGCGGATTATCTTCATTACGAATTCTTTGAAGGAACGCATTTGTTTTTCAAGCGCCCTTTAGATCAAGATATGGTTGAAACCATTAACAAATTACTGGAAATTCAAAGTTTATACTCGATGAAAGAGGAAAAGGAAGAGGAAATTTCCAAGCTGATGTACTCCATCACCGGGATGGAAACGATAATCGGTTCACTGCTGGAACCCTTACCAATGGATGATTATTTGCAGATATTCAGTGACGCCTTCGGAGAACTGCTGGTGTCTTCCAGTGCGTTGTATAAACTGGAAAAAGACTATCTGCTGGTTCACAATCACGGATTCGAACATCCTATTCAACAGATTGCAAAGGATCCTCAAGAAAAAAGTTCACCTATGACTATCTTCCCGGTGGATCTTATGAAAACGGATCGTTACAGCGAAACCCAAGCATTAAAAAGTCTCTATCAAACCCTTTACACCGTCCCCATACAAATTGACGGCTCGGTCAACTATATCATTCTCATCGCCCGGCAAAAGGCGTTCAGCGATGGCGAGAAGATCATTATCAACAATCTCAGCCGCTTGTTGTCCAGTATTGTTGAGTATCAGCGTTTGCGGGATAAAATGAATAGGGACAGAAAAAGCCTGAATCAGTCGGATTTCCGTCTACAATCCTTCTACGAGGGGTTGAAATACCTGTTTTCCATTCAAAAAGTAGACCCTTTTTGTGATAAATTTGCAGACATGGTCCGGGAGATCTTCCAGATTCGTGATGTGAAGATGTTCGTGCGAAAAAGCTGGGGTAATCTGCTTTGGGGATACAACGTGGACGATTACAAACACGCCTTGACCATCAAATACAACACCGTTTGGGACGCTTACGATTTGACCGCCCTGGATGAACGTGAAGCCATCGAAGAAGATTTCGGCAACTTAAAACCTTTTTTCAACATGGAAGAAGAAACGGGCAATGTACCGGATTCGGCCTTTATTATCCGTAGCTTGGACGGAAATATCCTCGGTGTGACATTCTTGTACGGGTTCAACCGGGAAGAAGCCGATTTTATGCGCATGATGTGCGAGATGGCCGGCATGGTCCTTGAAATCATCATCGCCCACAGCGATTTCAACAAGATGCTTCATTCCTACGAAGAAGTGATGGAAGCCTTTCAAAGTGCAAATGAACTGTACAAAAAGGTGGGTCAATGCAACGGCGTAGTGGACTTTTACAACATCATGAATAAGAATCTGACCATGGATTTCGGGATCAAGAAGTTTTATATTTCCTTTAAAAGCGGCGGGACTCCCATTAATTTCCCGAAAAACCCCGATCCGGATATTGTGAAGTATTTCGAGGAATACGATCATCTCGATTATGAGGACATCGGAATCAGAGAGAGACAGAACGGTTCCATTCTCTTTATCCTTCCGATTCCGGTGGTTTCCAAAAAGATACTCCTTGCATTTGAAGGGGAAGATAATCCCAAACTCAACGTTCTGCTACAGTTGATGCAGTTGGGATTTCAGGATAAATTAGCCACTATTTTGGCAGAAGAGTATTAAGCATACACGATAGAGGAGAGAATATGGAAAAAATCGGGCAAAACTACAAAGCAATCGGTAAAAAGGTCAACAGACTGGAAGGCAAGGAAAAGGTTTGTGGTACCTCCAAATACATCAAAGATCTGGAATTCGACGGCATGGTTTACGTCTCAATCGCAACGGCGGGCGTTGCCCACGGGATTCTCAAGGCCATTGATGTTTCCCAGGCCAAAGCATCCGATGGGGTGATCAATGTTTTAACCTATGAAGACATTCCGGGAAAGAATGAAATGGGAGATGTGGTTGCCGATTATCCGGCATTGTTGAAGCCCATGGACAAGATCACCTATGTGGGCGATTACGTGGCATTTGTCGCCGCAAGCAGTCCGGAACAAGCCAGAAGGGCTGCTAAAAAAGTCCGGATTGAATACGAAGCCCTTACTCCCGTTTTTGACATGGATGAGGCCATGACGGACAAAGTCATCATTCACTCGGATACCAACATCAAGACCCATTATGTGGTGAAAAAGGGTGAAGTCGACCCCGAAAAGATGTTTGAAGGATGCCACCTGGTGACGGAAGGAGACTTCTTTGCGGATTATCAGGAACAGGCTTATCTGGAACCCCAAGGCGTCATCGCCATGATCGATGTCAACAACACCTTCAGGGTTTACGGCTCCATGCAATGCCCTTATTACGTGCAAAACGGCGTGGCGGAAGTATTGGGCATTCCCTATTCGGATGTCCGGGTCATTCAAACGGAAACCGGTGGCGCATTCGGCGGAAAAGAAGACGTTCCCACCTATTTTGCCATCCCGGCCGCCTTAGTTGCCAACAAACTGAGAAGGCCTGCAAAACTGTGCCTGGACAGGGAAGAAGACTTGCAGCTCACCAGCAAACGCCATCCCATCAAAATGCGGTATAAAGTGGGCGTCACCGATTATGGCAGAATCCGGGCTCTCCGGTGTGAAGCGATCTCAGACATCGGGGCTCACGGGACCCTTTCACCTATTGTCCTGTGGCGTTCGGTCGTACATGCCGCCGGTGCCTATGATATTAAAAACGTATCCGTCGATGTGTACGGTGTTTACACCAACAAGGTTCCCTGCGGGGCTTACCGGGGATTCGGCTCCCCCCAGGTCTTTTTTGGCATCGAATCCATGATGGATGAAATCGCTAACAAATTAGGGATCGACCGGCTGCATATCCGCCAGATCAACGCCTTGGAAAAGGGGAAATCCACGCCCACCGGGCATTTGCTCAATGAAGATATCGGCGCAAAGGAGACGATCACACGTATCCGGGAGCGTGCAGACTGGGAAAATCTTCAGCGGGAAGTGGATGATTTCAACAAAACCCATCGACACGTCAAGCGGGGCCTTGGTGTTTCCCACATCCATTACGGTGTGGCTTTAGGGGCCATGGGACAGCGTTTGGATGCCAGCGGGGCGTTTGTTCAGGTATTTAAGGATGGGACGGTGGGCATTCAAATCGGCGGGACGGAGATGGGCCAGGGCGCCAAAACCACCATGGCGTTAATCGCCTCCGAAATTTTAGGCCAGGATATTTCCAAAATACGAGTTTATCAACCCGATACGGCATTCGTGCCGGACAGCGGGCCCACGGTGGCTTCACGAACCACCCTGTTCAGCGGGAATGCGGTGAAACTGGCTTGTGAAGAACTCCTTGAAAAAATGAAAGCCATCGCCGCAGAGCATTTACGTATTTCCCATGAATCAGTCGCTGTGGATGAAAAAGGATTTTACGACTTTGAAAACCCGGATGCCAGGATGAGCTTTCACGATGTCGCCGTTTTTTCAGATACAGAAAATGCCGGATTGTCCGCTACAGGATGGTTTAAAACCCCCAAACTGCACTGGGATATCGAAAAGGGATTTGGAGAAGCCTATGTCACCTATTCATTTGCCACCAACGTGGTATTGGTTCAAGTAGACCTGTTGACCGCCCACGTTCAAGTATTAAAGGCATTCGCCGGTCATGATGTGGGACGGGCCATCAACCCGGATGGGGTATATGGCCAGGTTCAGGGCGGCTTTGTCCAGGGAATGGGCTACGCCTTGTATGAAAAGCTCAAGCACGATGACAAGGGGAATCTGATGACAACTAATTTCAACACCCTCACCATTCCCACCATACGGGAAATGCCCCAGATTGAAGTGGAAATCGTTGAAACCCCCTTCTCGAAGGGTCCATTCGGCGCAAAAGGAATTGGCGAACCCTCATTGATACCCACCCCGGCGGCCATTGCCAACGCCGTTTCCCACGCCATCGGCAAACGCATTAGAGAGATTCCCATCACAAAAGATGATTTGTTAAAGATGATCATGGATTCAGCCGATTGATTGGAGCCTCTTTGAGCCAAAAATTGATTGGGAATGAGGAAGATAAATGCCAAGAATACTGATTGTTGAAGACGATAAAAAAATTGCCAGGCTCCTGCAATTAGAACTGACCCACAGACATTACGAGACGCAAATTGCCGTCGACGGAATGCAGGCACTGGATGATTTTGAGCAGTTTAAGCCCGATGTGGTCCTGCTGGATGTGATGATTCCCGAACTGGATGGCGTAGAAGTGGCCAAAATGATCCGGGAACAGGACAAACAAACGGGAATCATCATGGTGACCGCCCTGGATCAGACACGCAATAAAGTCGAGGGGTTGCAATCCGGCGCCGATGATTATCTCACCAAACCTTTCGACTTTGATGAACTCAACGCAAGAATAGAAGCGCTCTTAAGAAGAAAGGGCTCGGAAAAACTGGCAGAAATCCAATTCGGCCATTTACGTTTTTTCCCCGATTCGTATCGTCTGCTGGAAGATTCCGACGACATCAGTTTATCCAAAACCGAATACGATTTGATCCTATACCTGGTCAGAAACAAAAACCGTGTCGTTTCAAAGGACGAGCTGCTGGAAAGGGTGTGGGGGTATGATTTTGAGGGCAATGCCAACGTGGTGGAGGTCTACATCAATTATTTAAGAAAAAAGATCAAATCCGGCAAGCATATGATTAAAACAATCAGAGGGGTGGGATATACGGTGATTGATGACGAGGACCATCCATAAAAGCCCATGAAGATATCCACTAAAACGGGTTTGATTAACAGCCTATCCTTTCTGTGTATTTCGTTGTTTGCGGTTTTCTTTTTTCAGGTTTCAACCAAAAACATCATTATTCGATCCCAAACCGAAGATATACTCAAGTCCATCGAACATCTGTCCAGCCATGATCAATCCTTCCGGCAACCCGGCGGCCGGGGGAAAAATTACATGGAAAACCGTTATGTTTACCTCTCCGAGCAGATTTACTTTGCCCTCCTGACCGATGAGTCGCTCACCATCATCCAGGATCCTTTCGGATTGGGAGATGCCTTTCAAAAAGGGGTTTTTTCAAGTGGCGAGTTGTATTTTTTGGGTATAGAAGCGGTTTACAACAACAAACAGTACCTGGGAGCCGGTGACATCACCTCAGAATACCTGTCGATCCTTCGATTTCGCACGATCTCCTTTCTTTTTATCGGCCTGTTTATTATCATTTCCATCTTTTTGGGTATCTTCACCACCCGGCTGTCGTTGAACCCGTGGAAACGTTTTTTAAAAATCATTGGCAACATCAACACCTCTCAACTAAACAAGCGGTTCAAAGTGGAAGGCAGCGAAGATGAAATCAAAGAAATGGAGACATCCCTGAACCAAATGCTGGAAAGATTGGATAGGGGATTTGAAAACCAGCAGCGGTTTTCGTCAGATGCCGCCCATGAATTGAGGACCCCCCTCACTAGTATCAAAGGGTATGCGCAGATTTTAAAGTCATGGGGCCTTTCTGATCGAAAAGTGGCGGAAGAATCCGTGGATGCCATCCTTGAAACCACCCAAGAAATGCAGGATATGATTGAGAAATTGCTGATGCTCAGCCGTTTACAGATCCATCAGGTTGAACACCAAAGCTTGAACACGCACGAGTGGATGGCGCATTTGAAAAAGAGCCTTCAAAGGAAATACCCCCACCGGACCATCGTTTTCAAAGAGGAGGGATTCATCCCTCAAATCTCGGCATCCAAAACCTATTTGGATATTCTCATCGGTGTGTTTGTGGATAATGCCCACAAGTTTTCAGAAGAAGATCAGGAGATTCACATCACCTTTTCCAAAAACCAAATCATCATACGGGATTTTGGCCCGGGAATCAAAGAACAAGACAGGGAGCGTATATTCGAGCGCTTTTACAAAGGCGATCCCTCAAGAACCAAAAACCACCTTTCCAGCCATGGCATTGGATTGTCCATCGCAAAGGAAATTGCCCAACAATATGCGATCAAAATCGAGGTCGATTCAAAGGAAGCCAAGGGAACGAAAATGATTCTTACTTTCGGCCAACAAACATCAAAGCCTTAAAAAACTTAATAAACCTTTATTTTGATCACATCAAGGCGTTTTTAAGGGTGATCAAAAGCGTTTGCGTATCCACCGGTTTTGAAAAGACGTGGTCAAATCCGGCGTTCATGATCTCGGCTTTGGTGGTTTCACCCGAATAAGCCGTTAGAGCGGCGATGAATGGCCTTACTGTGAGTGTTTTCAGCAAAATGGGCAACAGCTCTTTTCCGTTGATGTCGGGAAGTTGGATATCCAGAAGGATGATGTCAAATGTCTTGTTTTGAACGATTTGTGTGGCATCTTTACCCGATTCGGCGCCTTGGGTTTGAAACCCGTATTTGTTTAAATAGAGGGTCATGAATTTCCGGCTGATCGGATCATCTTCCACCACCAAGGCGGTTTTGCCTGTAAAATCAACGGTATCCGATTGAATCGGCGGTTTTGCCGGGATCGGGTCACGTTTGATGGACGAGGGTAAACGGATGGTGAAAGTGGTTCCTTCTGTTTCATTGCTGAGAAGGGTGATGGAGCCGGAATGAAGTTGAACAATGTCACGGGCAATGGACAAGCCCAGCCCGGTCCCGGAACCCTTGTGGGGATTCAGTTGAAAAAAGGGCTCAAATACCCTTTTTTGGAATGCTTTGGGAATGCCCATTCCCTGGTCCCAAACTTGAATCAGGATCGTATCATCGGTTTCATCCAGCCTCATCCCGACCTTTTTACCTTCAGGGGTGTATTTGATGGCATTTGACAGTAAATTGTAGAGGGCTTTGTTCAGCAATGTCTGATCGGCCTCGACAAACCAATTTTCCGGGTCCGCTTGTTCACAATCCAAAGACAACGCCATGTCTTTTTCCATGGCAAAATATTTCAATGATTGGGTCACATCCGCCATCAGGCTGTATAAACTGAAGACACTTGGATGGCGTTCGGCCTTTCCCGCTTCGATTTTTGACATATCCAGTATATCGTTGATCATGTTCAAAAGATACCGTCCGCTTTTGTTGATGTAGATCACATACTCATCGAACAGTTGCTGCCTTTGTGAAGGATCCGCTTCCTCGATCAATTTGCTGAACCCCAGAATACCGTTTAACGGCGTTCGAAGGTCGTGGCTGACATTGGCCAGAAACAAATCTTTGGCCTTGCTTGCCAATTCCAATTGATTGGTGAGGGTCTCCAATTTCAGATTGGACTCTCTGAGATTTTTGATCAAAGACAGTCTTTCCCCTTCGATTTGCGCCCTTTTTTCCTCATTGCGTATATCACGGATGAGCAGATAAACCGAAAGTGCCACAATGGCGATAAAAATAGCAGTCAGGACTTTGTTGGTTCGCCGGGTAATGAACCCGATGCTTTGCTCGATGTCGTTGTAATAAATACCCGTTCCAATGACCCAACCCCAAGGGTCAAACCGTTGGACATAGGACAGTTTCGCTTCGATTTGTGCCAGCTCATCACGCAGCGGCCACATGTATTCGACAAAACCGCTTTCCGATGTCTTCATCAGTTCTACCATCTCGTAAATCATCCGGTTGCCTTCGGGATCCTCATATTCCTTCATGTCGGTCCCCTCGAGCTCAGTCATATAGGGGTGCATCAGCATATGATAATTCATGTCATGAACCCAAAAATACTCCTTTTTGTCCACCCCGTACCGCAGGACCCGAATCCTTTCCAAGAGCCTTTTTTGGGATTCTTCCACCGATAATTCCCCTGATTCCACCCTTGCATGATAATGCCGGGCTAATTCCACCACGTTTTGGGTCAGGTTTTGCAGTTGTGCTTGCTTTTCCGCCATGAGCACCTGCGCAATGTGCGGCAGAATAAACCCGTAAAAGGCCAATGCCGTCAACAAAACACTGATACCAACGGGGAGCATGGTTTTTATGATGATCGAGCGTTTGGATTGTATGTGCTTTTTGTCCGACATCGCTATCACTCTTTTTGTTTCCTTTTTTGTTAATTTCAAATGAAAACCGTTGTTAACCGTTTAATTATAGTTTATTCCTATTTCTTTGTCAAGAAAGTTCTATAAGATGTCAGATTTTGTAGAGATATAAAAAAACACCCGATAAGTTACCGCTAACAAACAATGACAAAAGATCAAAAAAAGGTTGATTCTTTAAGCAATTTGAAGAAACAGAAGTTTAATCCGCTTTATTAAGCTAATGAACTTGATAATTCTTTATACTTGTTATTGATAAATCAATATAAATATGAGATAATGTTACCGGTAACACTTTGGAGGGTGATATGAATCAGAATAAAATGACTTTAGAAGAAATAGCAAAAAGGTTGGGTATTTCTAAAATGACTGTTTCCAGAGCAATAAATCATCCTGAGAGAGTTGGCGAAAAAACACTTCAAAAGATAAACAAAGCGTTGAAAGGCGTTGATTATAAACCCAAATTTATCGCCCGTGTTTTAGCCGGGAGTGATTCTAAAACTATCGGTTTTTTTGTTAAGCCTAACAAAGATTTTATCATCCCGCCTTTTTATGGGGAATGTGTGAAGGGCGCCACTCATTGGCTAAAATCTTTGGATTATTCCACATTAATTTTCAATGCTACCGAGGAAAAAAGCAAAGTGTTGTTGTTGGATTATGTTAATTCAGGCCTCATTGACGGCGCAGTCGTGTTTGAGGGCAGTTATGATGAAGCTCTTTTGAAAACGTTAAAAAATAACCAAATTCCGGCTGTTTCAGTAGGAGAAGAAAATGTAGGGGTCTATGATATACCAACAGTCTGTTCTGATAATTATTCGGGGAGTGTTCAAGCTGTTGAACATCTTTGTAAATGCGGTTGTAAAAACATCGTTCATATTACAGGACATGGCCAAAAGCCTTCTTATCAACTGAGAATGAAAGGGTATCAGGATGTACTGAGAAAATATGGCTTTTCTCAGAAAATAGTCAAGACTGAAAACACTTTTGAAGGTGGTGTTGAAGGCGTAAGGGAGCTTATAAAGGGGCTTGTTTCCTTTGATGGTGTTTTTTGTTTTTCGGATTTGGTTGCTTGGGGTGTGCTAAAGGAGTGTCATGAAAGAGGGATAAGAATACCTGAAGAAGTGAGTGTGATGGGCTTCGACAATATCCCCCTTTCACAGTATACTACGCCAGAACTGTCTACGGTTTCACAAAATATGCAGGAAATGTCACACTGTGCAGCAGGCATGCTCATTCAGATTATTTCCGGAAAAAAACTTGATACACGCCATCGGCGATTTGACACTGAACTTGTCATAAGAAAATCAACAAAATCATCGTAACTCCCTCATGAGTAGGGATAAAAAAAGGAGGAAATCATATGAAAAAAGGGCTTTTGTTTGTTCTAATGTTAGCCGTACTGGTTAATTTTACTTTTGCTGAAGAAATTGATTTTTTAATGATGACCGGATCAGGGGCAAGGGAATTTATTGAAGAAGTAGTACCCCTGTTTGAGGCTGAAACAGGTATCAAGGTAAATGTTGATTTTTCCAGTTGGGGGGAGGGCTGGACAAAGATTATGGCTGCAGTGGCTTCCGGTGTTGGTCCCGATGTCACCCAGGTTGGAACAACTTGGGTAGGCGCTCTACAGGCTTCCGGTGCATTTGAAAGCTTAACGCAAAAAACACAATACTTTGGGGGGCAAGAAAGCTATCTTGGCGGTCCTTGGTCTACTTCCGGATATAACCATCAAGTCTATGCTATTCCATGGTTTGCCGACATAAGGGCTTTGGTCTACCGAAAAGATTTGCTTGAAAAATATGATTTGCCTTCTCCTCCAAAAACTTGGGGTGAACTGCTGTATTGTGCGCTTGTTTTGAAAGATAAAGGCGAAATGGAATTCCCGGTAGGTTTGAGAGGAAAAGGAAGCGGTCATTACGTTGGAAGCTTCCTCTGGCAAAATGGTACAGATGTTATTTCTGAAAATGGAAAAGAAGTCCTTCTAGACAGCGAGAAGTCATTTGAGTCTTTTAAATTCTGGTCGGATATGCTGAATCGGTATGAATTGATGTCGCCCGGTCTTGCAGATATGGGGCATGATGAAATATGCATCAATTTCTTCAATGGCAACGTCGCTTTTATGTATCCAGGACCTTGGTTTGTGTTAAAAGACGACATCGACAAGACCTCTGCATGGGTTGAAGAAGGTAAAGCGGCTGTTGCCTTACAACCAGGAAAAAATGAAGATCTTAGAACGGGGTTCACCGGTGGTAGTAATTTGATGATATTTAAAGAGTCTTCTAAAAAAGAAGCGGCACAAAGATGGGTCGAGTTCCTTGTAAGACCTGAGATTCAAGAAAAAATAGCAAAACACATGTTTGTTGCACCTACCGTTAAAAAGGCTTATGCGTTTGATTTCTTCAAAGAAGAGCCTTTTGAACAGATGTGGAAAGATTTCGAAATGGTGGGAGATGCAGGTAGTCATTACCCTATCAATCCGGCTTGGGGTGCTATGGAATCCTTTGTGCCCGGTGTTATTGTAGATATTTTCTCCATGAGCGCAAATGAACAAATGAACGACGAAAATCTTAAAAAGCTTCTCTTAAAGTATGACGAGGAATTACAAAATGTTTTGGACCAGTATCAACAATAGAAAATGAACTCCGTCAGAAAAAAAGCTTGACGGAGTTCAAATGAAAACACGCAATGATATTATACACCGGGGAGAATGAAATTCTCCCCGGTTGATTAAAGAGGGTATTTATATGCTCAATATCGAACAGAAAAGAAGCCGTTTTGCAATAAAAATGATCCTTCCCGCAATCCTATTGTCCATGTTCGTCCATATTATCCCTACACTTTGGGGAGTCTATATCAGTTTCAGAAAACTGAATATTTATTACATCCGAGATTGGACTAAGGCCCCTTTTGTTGGCCTTGAAAACTATGAGAGAACCATGAATAGCCTTTCGGGTATCTTCTGGGAATCTCTTTTTTATACCATGCTGTTTGTTGTCTTTTCGGTGCTTGGGTGTTTTTTATTAGGAATCATGGGAGCTGTTTTATTAAACAAAGACTTCAAAGGGAGAAATTTAATCCGAGGGATCTTTTTAATCCCCTATATTCTTCCAGGTGTGGTAGCTTTGACCAATTTACGTTTCATGCTTCTTCAAGATTGGGGCATTGTCAATTCGGTTCTTATGAAACTTGGGCTGATAAAGGAAAACATCTCCTGGCTCACAGGCCCGATGGCCTTAGTGTCCATTATCATCGCCAATATTTGGATACGGTGGCCTTTCTGGTTTATCACCCTGCTGGCCGGATTACAGGGGATATCCGGGGATGTTTACGAAGCAGCCAGAGTGGACGGGGCAAACCCATGGCAATGCTTTGTGAAAATCACCATGCCTTCCTTGAAACCCATTATCGTTATTTTATCCGTATTAACAGCACTTTGGTCCTTTAACAACTTCAATGTTCCCTTTATCCTCACCGGGGGTTCCCCTTCAAAACAAGCAAACATTCTTTCGATTAATATCTGGACCCGTTCCTTTAAAAATTGGGACTTTGGAACAGGCGCAGCCATGAGTGTAGTGATGATGGCTTGCATGTTGCTGTTGATCATGCTATATATAAAGGTTACCAAATTGGAGGAACAATAATCATGAGAAAAAAGCATTTTTACATCTTATTACGTATATTAGGGATCAGCATTTTACTCTTAATTGTACTTTTTCCGGTTTATTGGCTGCTAATCACCTCCCTTAAATTTCCCGCCGATGTCCACAGCCCCAATCCAAAATTGATTCCGGATAGGCTCAGATTGGAGAATTATATCGACATATGGAAAACGGTGCCTCTTGGAAAATACTTTAAAAACAGTCTCATCATTTCATTCAGTTCCATGTTTTTTGCCACATTAGTTGCAGTGTTTGCCGGATACGCCCTTTCAAAATTTCGATTTAAGGGAAGAAAAACGATAGGTATGACTTTTCTTGTCACTCAGATGTTTCCAGGGATCCTTTTTCTGTTGCCTTATTATCTCATCTTTATTCTTATCCGAAATAGTTTGGGGATTACGTTGGTGGGTACTTACCCCGGTCTGATCGTTACTTATACTGCCTTTGTGACACCCTTCACGATCTGGGTGATGCGGGGTTATTTTGATACCATTCCCATGGAATTGGAAGAGGCAGCGCTGATAGATGGGTGTACTTTTTTTCAGGCCTTTATAAAGATCATCTTACCCACCGCCATACCGGGAATTATTACTATTGCCATGTTGTCTTTTATGAAATCCTGGAATGAAGTCCTTTTTGCAACCGTTCTGACAGATGGCAATACAAGAACATTAGCACTTGGAATTTACGAATTTCAACAGGAATTTAAGACCTCCTGGAATCTGGTTATGGCTGCGGGGGTTGTTATTGCGGCTCCCGTTATGGTGTTCTTTACTTTTCTTCAAAAATACCTGGTATCAGGATTTACAAGCGGTGCCGTAAAAGGCTAAAGGGGGGATTATGATGAAAATAAGTTGTGTTATACCAACCTATTGGGGACCGATTGATGAAGGGGAGGAGATCGTATTTGACCATCCCACGCCATTGGGAACCCAGGGAACGCTGACCAGGTTGCTTGAAAACCTCCTGGAATACAAAGAGATTAACACAAAGGAAATACCCGTGGTGATTGTAGGGATATCAAACACAAAATCTCTAAGAGAACGATGTGAAAAGGGGTTGGAAAACGCTTTAAAAGCCTATTCAGATAAAATGGACATTAGGCTGTATTCTTATAAAAAACTAGGGATGATAAAAAAAGAATTTGTTCACAATGGTATTGATTCTTCGCTGATTGAACCGGAGAGTTATTCTCAAATCAGAAACATTTGTCTGTATGCCGCTCTTGAAAGTGGTGCTGATGCAGGCATCTTTCTTGATGATGATGAAATTCTTTTGGATCAAGATTTTTTTACGTTGGCAACGGACGGCCTATATAAGCGGAGCGATGATAACGGTGTTATCATGGCCAAAGCAGGCTATTACGAGCAAGAAAGACCCAGTTACAGAAATTTTTGGGAATTGAAGTGGTGGCCTAAAGATATCTCTTTCAATCGGGCTTTTGAAAAACTTATGGATAAGAAAAACCGCTTTAAACCGTCTATGGTCGCACTGGGCGGCAATATGGTTATGACCAGAGAAGTGATGAAAGAGATCTGTTTTGATCCTCTTGTGAACAGAGGAGAGGATATGGATTATGTTTTAAACGCCCGTTTTCGTGGGTACAGGTTTTATTTTGACAATCAGCTGCGAATCAAACATTTGCCTCCAGAAAAGAAAACGCCTGTCTGGAAAAAGGCTAGAGAGGATATTTACAGATTTCTTTACATGCGGGATAAGTACCGCAGCCATCAAAACTTTGATCATTTTCAAAAGGTAGCTTATGAAGAATTACAACCATATCCGGGAATCTTTCTTGGTGAAGATTTGGAAGAGAGGATATTTGAGCATAACAAACAGTTGGGAATGAAATACCTGGTTGAAAATGACGAAAAAGGATTTTATGAATGTATGGAAAATTGCAAAATCCCTTTCGTCTATCAAAAACGTGAAAATGCGGCTTTTTTGTATTATAATCATTTGAAGAACTGGCAAAAGATAACCGGCCTGTTTTGATAGCGGATCAAGCGAGGTGCAGCCATACCTATACACAAAGCGCATTACTTACCCGGAACTTATACGAGAAGTGCATTAAAGGGCTATTTACAATTCCATCAGTGGGGATTTTACACCACGACTAAAGACCTGACGCTTTCCGCCGACCGGACTCGGGGCGCCAGGCTGTTTTGTGATTCCATAGCCGATGAATGGCTTGAAAAGGGGATTTGGGATCGGGAAACTGACGCATCCTATCGGAAGGCCTTTGAGGCGTTCTTCGATTTCGAGCGCCTCGCCGATCAAACCGATGTGCAGATTCTCTATCAGGTGGATGAGTTGAGAAAAGGGTTTTTGAGTTATCAGACTTATGAGAAGGCGATGCAATGGCGGGCTAAGCGCTATTTGAGGCCAATGCGTTTTACCGATTCGCTTGGTAACACGGATGATGCCTACTTTGACCGCAAGCTTGAAGCCGGGGGGCAAACGGTTGTCTTTCATGACGACTCTTTGCAAGCGATTCGCCGGGTGGTGGAGCCTCATGAGAGATGGGTGGTCTTTGCGGATAATCACCGGGATTTAAGGGTTTGCTTGCACCTGTTGGGTCCGTTGAACCAAGGAAAGGAAATCGTTCTTTTTGTCAAAAACAATCCCCTGATCGGCGAACTTTCATGGACTGATTTTAACCTGAAAGGGGTTTGGCCTTACGAGGCGAGGGTGCGTATTGAAATGTGTTCGGCCGCCAATGCCGGTTTTGACCTGAGGGATCCCTCTTTGCAAGAAAAATTAACCCCGTATCTATCGGCCGACACCCCGATATTGGTGGCGGGCGAGGGTGCGGTTTTAACCTTTGAAGGGGCGGCATTTGAGTATGGGGTCTTTTTGCCCCTGTTGACGGATCAGTCTTGTAAATACGCCGGCCTTCTGCCTTCCTTTCAACCCAATACGGCGAGAATGCTGATTAAAAAGGTCAACCCGGTTTGGAAACATCCATTTGAAAAGGGTTTCACCGGGGTGGAGCGATCCACTTTTACGTTGATCAGCAACGTGGAACACGATCGTGCCGCTTACATGAACCTCTACTCGCCCACCTATAACCCGGAGGCGTTTGGCGAATTTCAAATACGCTCCCATCAATGGGATGACATTGTGACAGAGCGAGAGCAAAACCTTTTCAATCTCATTCGCCGGCACTATGGGGAACAGGTGCGGTGCATACGCAAAATAGTCCCTCAAGCCGATGGAGCGCCCATCCGCTTCGATGGGGTGATTTTCAATTCTTCCACAGAACCGGCGGGTTCATTTGATCAGATAGAACCGGTATTGGCACAAACCCTTGGCCGGGAACTGATCAACATCCACGAATGGGTCAAATCGATTCCATCGGAAAAACCGGCTTTTCTCGTGAATTTTCTCTACTTTGCCACGCAAAAGCTGCTGGGGTTGCACGATCGCCATCGCCCAAGGCAGGAAAGGATTCATACGGGCAATTTCTGGATCGATGCCCTTTACGATGAGCCTACAAACAAAGCCACATTCCCTTTGTACAACAAGGCCTATATAGCCCTGACCCATCAAGGGCGCCTGGCGTTTGGAAACCAAAGCCTGACAAGCGGTACGCTCAGATTGAACGATTTTGAGTATGCCTGGGACGAACAGGCTGTGAACAGCTTGGAAGAAAGGGATTTCATCGTCTACACCCCGCATCTTTCAGGCCAAGACATCAACCATTATCACGGCGATGTTCACGGGTATCAAAAAGAAGTCGGGAGAGGACGAATCAACCTCTTGCTGGTCAATGACCGCCTGATCGCCGTTAGAAACGGCGCCATGAATCTCTCCCCTTTCGGGGTGATCTGCTCGTTCAGCACGGCCTTTGAGAACCAGCTGATAAAGGAAATCGGTTTGAAAAAAGGCCAAGAGGGGTATTTCCAACTGCCTTCCACCGTGCGGTTTCATTTAGACTTGCCTGAAAACAGGCCCTATCGGTGGAAATACAACGGGGCCAACCGGTTGTTTCAAGACGGCATGGACCTGATGGCCAGTGAATCAACTGCCAACGAGCAGTTGATGGCTGAAGGCTGGTATGATCCGTTGTCCATGCAGACACAGGAAACGCAAGTTCAGCAATGGGTAAGAGGCCCACGGGCAGTGGTTGGCGTGGACAAACAAGACCGGCCGTTTGTCGGCGTCTTTTCAGGCCGGACAAAGGAAAGTGCGGGCGCCCGTTTTGATGAAGCAACCGCCATCCTGAAAGACTGCATTCCAACGGTTAAAGACGCAATCAACCTGGACGGGGGGGCGTCAGCCTGTTTGGGTCTCATCTACAAAGGCGAGTTTTTCGAGTGCTCGCTGCCTTCATGCACCCAATACACCACAACGGGCATGGCGAGGCCGGTGAATTCTTTGTTGTTGATATCGCCCGGATAAGAGGGGTTTAAGTATGTTGAATACGCATCAGGGAGATATCGTCTTTCTGGAACTGTTCGACGTTCTTTTCCATGCATTTGGTGTAAATGCCCTCCAGTTCCTTTTGAGTCTTGAGTATTTCAATTAACCCGGAAGTATCTAACAATCCCCCTTTTGTTTTGATTTCCACAATGCCGTCGCTGTACATCAGCAGGGATTGCCCTATTTCAAGTGTTATTTCTGCAGGAACGACGGTGTGGGGAAAGTCAAACCCGATGGGGGGATCCTGTTCCAGTGCCAGTTCTTCGACGGAACCATCACTTCGGCATTTTAGGGGAACGGGATGGCCAAAGGACACCAGTGAAATCCGGTTATTCCCATGCATTTGGCCAAAGATACCGGTGAAATACTTTTCCGTGATCTGAAAGAGTGCATACCGTTTTTCAATCTCGGTTCCAAATGCCTCTAAAGGGATCCCGTCGCTGATCAGGTCTTTGATAATCAGGCGCAGTGCGGTGGAGATCAACGAAGAAGCAGTACCGTGGCCGCTGACATCCACAAGACCGAAGAAGGGGTCTTCCCAAAAGATCATGTCTCCGCTGAGAAAATTGGAGGGGTGGTAAAAGACCTGAATATGAGGGGGAAGATTCACGGGTAAAAGGCTTTTCTGAATCGCCATGGCACGGACCAAATCCTGGGCCTGTTCGGAAATCGAAAAAAACTCGATGCCTGAATACTCAAGCCCTTCGATTGAAATCGGAAAGGTAAAGACGTTTAAGGGGATTCGTTTGGGGGAGTTTTTCACCTTTGCATACACCGCAAAGGGTACAAAAGCACTCTTTTCCGTTTTCAAAGCTCGAACCAGCGGGCACAGCTCCGTTTGGCATATCGGAACTCCCATGCTATCCGTGTGCATTAAAATATTGTCCCGACAGCTTTTTCCCACCACCTCATCGGGCGCATACCCGGTCAACTCCTGAGCCTTTGCGTTCCAATAAACGATGACACGTGCTTTATCCACGATATAAGCGCCGATATCCAGCCCGTCCAGGAATTTCAGTAAGTCAAACCGGTCTTTCAGCCGGCTGAGAAAGTCTTGATAGTACTCCAATGTATGCATCATACTGCCTCCGTTCATTGAGGATAGGTTCATGTGAAACGGCCTTTGCTTTTATTTTGACGCCTGAAGGCAAAAAAAGCTGCTGTTGTCGGTTTGAACAACCACTCGATCCAGTTCTTTTGCCAAGCGTTGGACGGTTTTTTGAGAAAAAAAGGAAATATGGGTGTTGTCCTTGCGATACCACCAGGCGTCAAAATCAGTCACGCCCGAATGGAACTTGGTCATAACGGCCAGCATGCCCGAATCGCTCAAGCGACTGATCAACATTTTTAAAGCATCCAGGGGATATCGAATGTGCTCGATCACTTCGGTAAGGGTGATGAGATCGTAACGCCTGGACAGGTATTCATCGGATGGGAAAAAAAACGGATCATACACATCCACTGATTTGCCGTGATTTTTCATGATTTGAGCGAATACCGGATTAGGCCCGCAGCCAAAATCCAGAACGGTTTGTACCCTGCTGAATGCCGGTTCCAGGGCATGGGTGATAAAAGCTTCAAACATGGCCACGTATCCGGTGTTGGCCAAGG
>ERZ795057.1583-NODE-1583-length-19256-cov-6.771887_pt1 | contig 19256 bp, 14 predicted proteins | sample MGYA00375141_ERZ795057 | MGnify/ENA primary metagenome ERZ795057 (study PRJEB30186, sample SAMN05720163) | activated sludge metagenome | isolation source: Anaerobic digester | place: Hong Kong | collected 2015-01-26 ... | reverse complement strand
CTGCAAGGTTTTTCGCCTATTTCCTTATAAAACCTTGCACTTAAACAGACAAAAAAAAGCTGTAAAGCTTTATTAGTGAGAGCTCTGAGCTATTCAGCAAGCCCTAAATAGTAGAAGTGAATATGAGGATTAAAGGAGGCTAAGATGAAAAAACTTTTAATGCAGATGATGCTCGTGATGTTTTTATCAGTCGTTATAATCGGAAACACATTACCGGAAACGGTTCTTGTCAAGGGTGGTACGTTCCAGATGGGAAACACGAGGGATGACTACAGTGAAGGTGGCAGCGATGAAAAACCCGTCCATACAGTCAACTTGACCTATGATTATTCAATCGGCAAGTACGAAGTGACATTCAACGAATACGACGCCTATTGTGAAGCTGTGGAAAAAACCAAACCAAATGACTTCGGTTGGGGACGAGGAAACCGCCCGGTCATCTTTGTAAGTTGGTGGGATGCCATCGCCTACTGTAACTGGCTGAGTGAACAAGAGGGCATTCAACCGGCTTATGATGGCAATGGCCATTTCTTGAATCAAAACGGACAAGTAACAACAGACATCACCCAAGTAGAAGGATACCGCCTCCCGACCGAAGCGGAATGGGAATATGCTGCCAGAGGCGGGCATGAAGACATTATGGACGGCAATGACGTCAACGACTACCAATACGCAGGGAGCAACAATATTGATGATTTGGCATGGTATTGGACGAACTCAAATGGCAAAACCCATGAAGTCGGACAAAAAGAGCCCAACGAACTGGGTCTGTATGATATGAGCGGAAATGTATGGGAATGGTGTCATGACTGGTATGGAACCTATACAAACACAATCAAGACAAATCCTATAGGACCTGATAACACCGCCACCCGTGTCGGCCGAGGCGGATGCTGGATCGACTACGACAGAAGTTGTCGGATTGTCAATCGGGATTATGGCGGCCCCGCTCACAGCAGCCAAGGCTTGGGTTTGAGGATTGCCAGAACCCGAAAATGAGCGGTATTTTTCATTAAGCCCGACAGGCGGTCATTATGGATTGTAATAGAGGGTTCAGGGATCCATCCCTCTTCGTGGTCTGGAAGTGGTGTTCATTGTAGGATCTGTTCCGCCTGCAATGCCGGAAAGCTCTTTTTCGCTAAGTTCTTTGTCGGTGGTTTTCATGAAGTTAAGGACTTCTTGTGCCTGGGCTTCTGAAAGTGTGATGCCGTATGCTGCAACTTCTTTTATCAGCTGCTGAGTGGTTGTGATATCCCCTAGCGTGCTTACCCAATCAGTACCAACTTTTTCTTCGAACCGTTTAAACATTGCTTGCAGTTCATTTGTCACGTTTCCTCCTTTTTTGGCAGCGATTTGCCCGTTCTGTATGGTATTGATTAGAAAGCAAACTTCCCCTCCGCAAAGGCGGAAAGTTTTTTCTCATTGCGTTTTTTTGTCAGGTTCATTCTAATCTTTTATATGATCTGTCTTTTGACTAAGTTATAAAAAGCGCCTTGGCGTTCCATCAGTATATCATAAGAACCGCTTTCCACAACCGCTCCTTTGTCTATGACAAAGATTTGATCGCATTCTCTTACGGTGCTTAAGCGGTGGGCGATGATCAGGCGGGTGGATTTGAGCTGTTTCAAGGTTTGGGTGACGATGTTTTGGGTGTAATTGTCCAGGGCGCTGGTGGCTTCGTCAAAGAGGATGATTTTCGGGTTTTTCAACAGGGCTCTGGCGATGAGGATGCGTTGTTTCTGTCCCCCCGAAAAGGTGGAGCTGCTATCATTGATAAAGGTGTTCAGTCCCATGGGAAGGGCTTGGATGTCTTCTTTGATGCCGGCTTTTTCGCAGACGTCCCAGACTTGTTCTTCTGTGACATCATAGGCGTTGCCGGCGATGTTCATGAAGATGTCTCCGGACAGGAGTTTGCTGTTTTGAAGCACCACACCCATTTGCTGGCGAATCTCGCTGAGCTCGTATTGTTCCAGGTCTTTGCCCCCCACATAAATCTTGCCGGCGTTGGGTTTTTCAAAGCCCAGGATGAGGCGCATCAAAGTGGATTTACCGCTTCCAGAAGCACCGACGATGGCCGCATACTGGCCGTCTTCGATTCTCAGATTCAGGTCTTTGATCACCATTTTGGCGGAATTTTCATAGCTGAAAGAGCAGTTGTTGAATTCGATGTCTCCTTTTAACGCACCAGGGTGCATTTTTTCTTTGGTAATCTCCGGAACTTCTTCCAACACCGGCCGGATGTTTTTCAAAAGGGAATAGGCGATGCTCAAGGAAAGTGTTGTACCGGATAGTGCCGCCAGCATCATCTGAAAGGACATGAAGGCACTATTGAAAGCCACAAAACCGCCTGTGGTAAGGTTTCTGGCGGTGTAGGCCAACAAGAAGACAATAACGGAACTGATGATGGCCATGGTTTGGATGTAAATATTGGAAAAGATCTGAAGTTTTTTTTCTCTGGTTTCCATTCTTTTGCCCTTGGAATAGGCCTGAGTCCAGTTGTGAAAGATCCGGTCGTGGGCAGATGAAAGTCTGATTTTTGTGATGGAAAGCAGCATTTCCAGCATGATGCCCGAGAGTTTATCCGTCAATACGAGTTTGTCATAACCCGTTTTGATCTGGAAATATCCCACAGTGAGGGTGACGGTGAGATTTAATATTGAAATACCAAGCGCCACAAGCGCCAAAGTGGGGCTGTATAAAAACAGGACAACAATGTAAAAGATTGAAAAAACAGCCGATAGCAGTGAATCAGAGATGACGTTGGCCAGGATCATTCGGATTTGATAGAAGCTGAGCATTTTTTTGCCGATTTCACCTGAGGGATAACGCCTGAAGAATGAAGGGGGCAAGTCGATGAGGCGATTCCACAAGGCGATTTGGGTCTGCATGTCGGATTTGAATTCGATTTTGGTGGTTAGCAGGGATTTACTCAAGTTGAAGATCACGGCAGTCACCACAACGGCTGCCAAGGCGCCGATAATCTGATACAATCCCTGCGGCTGCCTGGCGGGGATTTGGTTTTCCAGTAAATACCCCGTGATCACGGGAACTAAGGCACTTAAAATGCCGGAAACCGAGCCGATGATGAAGATGCTGATCAGGCTGATCGGCTTCAATGATTTTGCAATAAAGGCGATCAGCTCTTTCATGCCGATGGGTCTGTTTGGAAAGGGTCTGTATAAATAATAGCCATAAGGCTGATAGTCTTGAGCGGCCTTTTCCCCTGAGGGGACGTTGAGGGTTTGTTCACTTGCAGGAATATAAGCCTGGTAGCGGCTTGGTTTACGGATCATTGCCACGGGCTCGCCGGTTGTTGTCATGGTGAGGAAATGTCCAAGATCTTTGGAAGACCAATTTTTATCCAGGTCAAATCGTCGGTATCTGAACCCGCTGTTTTTGGCGATGGTGGCCAATGGTTCGGCGGACATGGCGATCTTTTTTTCGTCCATATCCGGTATTTCGAAATCGAGGACCTGTCCCAATCGGATACAGGCCTTTAAAAGGTTGTTGTTCGAGGGTAAAGGCTGGGAAGTCACTTTTTGAGGTTTGCCGGCATACAATTCCTTTAACATCTTTTCGGAGAGTTGTTTCAGCCGTTGGTCTGTATCCTGCGTTTTTTTGATGTTTCTCAGGGCGTTGACCTCGTTTTCCGAAATCTGCTCGAATGTGAGTAAAAAGACTGTTTTTTGAAATCGTTGATAGGATTTGAGGGATGTTTCAGCCGGCAGGGGGAGTTGGTTGTGTGGGGGGTTCAGATTAGAAATCAGTCGTTTGCAAAGGTGTTTTGCCGCCGTTAGAACATCCTCTTGATGGTTGTTCGTTAATGTTTCGCCCCCGACGAGAGCGATTTTGGACTGGTTGATGCATCTCAGGGTTAATTTGAAATCCTCGGGTATTTCCAGCAGGGCAAAGTGTTCTCCCGCCTGAAAGCTGGCGATATTGAATAAACGGTCTTTGAGGATGGGATCGGCTGTTTTCTCGGCGATAAAAAGATCTGCCCTCCCTTGTTCCACCCGTATCAGCTGTCCGTTTGCCAGCTCAAAGGGAGTGGAGGCGTCAGATGGTTTTATTTTGGAGTTTAACAGGTTTTCCAGTTCTTGGTTCATACCATCACACCTTTGTTTGTGAATGACTGACCAAATGGGAGTAGGCGTTGTTGCGTGCCATGAGCTCTTCGTGACGTCCCCGTTCCACCACTTGACCGTTGTCCATTACGATGATTTCATCACAGTCTCGAATGGTGCTTAAGCGATGGGAGATGACGATGACGGAGCAGCCCCTCTTTCGGATGTTCAGGTCAATTTCCAATTCCGTTTTTGAATCTAAGGCGCTGGTGGCTTCGTCCATGATCAGAATACTGGGGTTTTTAGCCAGGCAGCGGGCGATTTCTATTCGCTGGCGCATGCCGCCGCTGATATTGTTGCCAAATTCCGTGAACCGGTATTCGTATTCCGAGTTTCCCGGCTCAGATCCGGAAAAGCTGGTGATTTCATCGTGTATGCAGGCATCCTTGGCAGCGCTGATCATATCAAACTCGTCGATATTTTTGTCCCAAAGGGTGAGGTTTTCCCTGACGGTTCCCGTGAACAGGATGACATCCTGCTCGATATAGCTGATGGAGGCGGCACTCATGCTGAGGGGTATTTCCTTCAACGGCAGCCCGTCATAGAGGATTTCACCGCTCCAGGGCTGAAGCAGGCCGACGATGAGTTTGCCCAAGGTACTTTTGCCGCTTCCGGAAAGACCGACGAGGGCGATTCGTTTTCCTGGTTCGATCGTGAGGTTGAAATCCTTGATCAGGGGTTTTTCCAGCCTGGAATAGCCAAAGGTCAGGTTGTTGATTTCTATTTTTCCGCTTAATTTTTTAAGGAGGCTCTCACGCTTCACTTCACGATTCAGGCCGGTATCGGTGGGGTATTTGAGGACGTCTTCCAGCCGTTTTTTATCGGCATCGCTTCGCTGAACAAAGAGCATGCTTTGAATAAACGCCCTGACCGGGATGTAAAGCGAAACGTTCAGCGTTTGAAAGGCGACAAACGAACCGATGGTCAAAGAAGCGTTCATGATCCTTAAACCGCCAATCAGAAGCAGTAAAAGCATGGAGATAAATTCGAACATCTGGGGGATCGAGTTAAACAGCAGGGTCTTTTTTGAAATGCCGAACAGTTTATTTTGAAGTTGGCTATACTGATCCGCCAGTCGGGTGAAAAAAATGGATTCCTGTCCGGTGGCTTTCAGGGTTTCGATGGTCTGAATACCCGAAACGGCGATACCGGACAGTTTCAGTTCGTCAGATAACAACAGGTGATAGGCCTCTTTAAATTTTTTGGAGATAAAAAATACCGTGACGATGTTCAAGAGGGTGAAAGCGAGGCTGATCAGGGTCAGAAGCAGATCATACTGGAACATCATGAGGATGTAAAAGGATGAAAATATAAGGTTGACAAAGGCCAACAAGAATTGATTTCCCAGCAGCGAGGCCATCTGCTCGCCGGATGTCATAGTGGCGTTTAAATTCCCGGCATAGCGCTGCATGAAAAAGGCCAAGGGGAGTTTTAACAGATGATAGAAAAAACGGGAGGATTGCTGGACGGCTATACGGTTTTCAAGGCTGAGCAGTGTTTTTTGCTGTAAATAAGCTACAACAGCTGTGAAAGCGGCGACCAACAACATGGTGCCCAACAGGGGCATCAGCCATTCATCCCTTTGAGGGATGAGAATGGAGTCGATGTATATTCTGGAAAAGGTGGGGATCAGGATGCCCGAAACCGATAGTAAAAAGCCGCAGAGGAAGACGAATAAAAAGGTTCTTTTTTCGATGGCCAGCTCGTAGAGGACAGAGAAAAAGGAACCGGTTTTTTTACCCGTTTTTTCAAATGTTTCTGAAGGTTCAAAAGTCAGGACAATACCGGTGAAGTTTTTTTCGAATTCCTCCCGGCTGCATTTTCGATGACCTGTCGCTGGATCGTTCAGATAATAAAATCCCTTTTTGATGCCTTCCAACACCACGAAATGATAGAATCCCCAAAAGACGATCACCGGCTTGTTGATTTGATCAAGCCGTTCAAGGTTCATGCGCAGGCCTTTGGCGTTCAGGCCGTAATGTTTGGCCGCCTTGATAACGTTTAGGGCGTTGCTGCCGTCACGGGAAACGCCGCATTCATAGCGTAATTCCTCCAAGGGGACGTATTTACCGTAATAGCCTAAGATCATCCCCAAGGATGCCGCACCACATTCCACCGCTTCCATTTGAAGGAGGGTGGGGGTTTTACTGATCGATGACTTAAAAATGGTTATCACCTTTGAGATTGGGAAATAGCAATTCGATTGGCCGAATTCGGCCGGTTATACACAAGCCTTCACAGATGGTGCCCGGCTCCAGTTCAATGGGGGGCCCTTGAGAGGAGGTCCATTGATAACCCGTTGGGGTATCCGGCGAGGGGAGTAAATCCACGATGATTTCCAATACGGCTTCTTTGGCGAAGATCTCTGCGAATTTTGGGCTTCCGGTAAAATCTGCAATGGCCTTTTCGCTGATGGGAAATTCGGAAACGCTGACCACGGTACCTTTTAAAAACCCGTACATTTCTTTGTTGGTAGTGGAAGGGACCAGGCGGCATTCCATGCCTACTTCGATGGTTTTACCCTGTTCCACCGGGAAATAGAGAATACCGATTAAATCTTTGACGGTCTCTCCCGTTCTGGATATCTTGAAGAGGGTATCACCCTTTTGGATGTATTGGCCTTTTTGAATATATTGATCGATAATTTTGCCGCTTTCAGCGGTTAATACTTGGCTTTCTTCCTTGAGCTTTTGCTTTAAAAGCAGGAGCATTTTTTCGTGTTCCTTCATTTTTTCCGGATTTTGACTTTCATCCAGGGCATCCTGCATGGTGTTGATTTCACGGACAATATCCGGCTTATCCACACGGGCCACGATATCTCCTTCGCCAATGTGGTCTGAGACCTGATAAGCGATATCGTAAACCGTTCCCTCGGTGGAGGAATAAACATAGGCAAAGCCTCCGCTGGATACCAAAATACCCTGTGTCCTGGCGGTCATGTCAATAGATCCGAAAAACCCCCAATAAAGCAGTCCGGCGAATAAAATCAGCACACCGATGATGATGAGCCAGGAGGTTTTGGTGGTGATGTCTACCGGTTGATTGGCCAGTTCTCTTGAGTGTCTTTTTACGGGCTTTTCGGGTGCGTTTTTTTCATTCATATTCTCACCGCTTTAGGGATCAGTTGTCGTCGGGAAAGACAAATTGCCCGTCTGCAACAATTTTCAGAAAGATATTGTCCCCGACTATTTCACCGCTTTTGTTAAAATGAACCGTTCCTGTAACACCGGAGAATCTGCGAATGTCCAAAAGGGCTTCTGAAAGGAGAATACCAGTCCTTTTAGTCGCTTGTTGCAGAGTTGCCCGTTCCAAAGCCTGTTTCAGTATCATCAGGGTATCATAGGCGATGGCGGCGTACATATCCGGTTCCTTTTTAAATTGTTGCCTGAAGGCATAGATAAAGTGCTGATTGGCTTGAGAGGTGGACAAGGGGTTGTAATGGGTGGGGATGATCGAGCCTTGAGCGTTTTCTCCAAGATAAGGGATGTAATCGGGATAGTCCAGTGAGGATGTTCCCAGAATCAGTATCTCAGGAAGAGCTTTTTTAATGGCTTTGATCTGGTCTTTGACGTTGTCGAATGTATCACCTATCAGGACTGCCTCACAGTCCAGGGCACGCCATCTGTCCATAACCCGGTCAAAATTGTTTTGATGTACGATGGATGTTCGGTCGACCAGTTCAATGGCGTAATCAGAAGCCACGCTTTGGGCGGAATCTGCCACGCCACGGCCGAAATCGTCCTGAGCATAATAGACGCCGACCCGTTGAATGCCCTGCCGGCTGATGAATTCAAAGAGTCTTTGGATGACCTGCTTGTCATCCGGGATAGTTCTGAAGACTTTGGTATAGGTGTCTTTCATTAAAAAGGGCGTTGTGGCACATGAGGCAATGAAAACGGTGTCGTTGTTATCGTAGATTCTGGAGGTGATCAAGGCTACACTGGAATTGAAATGGCCGATGACGGCGGTAACCCCTTGCTGTATAAAATATTGTGCCGCCTTCATCCCCTCGGCGACAGAGCCTTTGTCATCCATTTTCAGCACTTTCAAATTCCTGCCGTTAATGCCCCCGGATGCGTTGATCTGCTCAAGGGCTAATTCAAATCCCAGGTTAAATTCGATCTCGTTGTCCATGTAAAAAGGATAAGAAAGGCCGATGAGAATCGGGGCATCGATATTTTCGGATGCGAGAGTTTGAAGGGATAGGGTTATTAAAGTGAGTAATATTAAGAGATAAACTGTTTTTTGCGTCATGTTTTTGTCCTTAGAGTGATTTAGTATCCAGGAGGTTTAAGTTTTTCTAAAAGAGAAAAACTTAAAGGGCCTTGTTTTCACTGACCACAGGCGCTCCCCTAAAATACACGTTATTATACCATCTATTTAAGCGTCCATTGGGATTTTTTCTTTTTCTTTCGGTTTAAAATACTGAACTACGGCAAAGTCCAGCATCATAAAATTGATGGTTTCTAGTCTGACGGCGGTCAATGTCCAGGGCAGGAGAAAGAAGATCGCTTGGCTGACCGGAATGCCAAAGGGCGAAACGACGATGGACATGGCGAACAGGTAGATGGGTGCCGGGACACCGGTGGTGGCTAATGCGGCACCTACTGAGCCCAGGATGATGAAGACATATTGCACGACTGCGATTTCCACGCCGGTGAGCTGGATGAGGAACACGGTGGTCAGGGCAAACATGCTGGCAATCGAGGGCACCAGCATGACTAGGATTAACGGCAGTGTTCCCTTGACGGTTTCATCGTTAAACTGAGGATATTGATCACAAACTTCCAGTGCCGGCGGAATAGTGGCTAAAGTGGATAACAGCGAAAAAAGGATCAACGTAGGTTTTTTAATCATGTGCAAATAACGCCAGGGGCTTACTTTTGTCTTGTAACTTCCCAATATTGCTGCGATGACAAACCAAATGCCCACGATCACGAACTGACAGAGGGTGAATTTCAAGAAGGCTGAAAGAATTCCCGCATCTTCTATAAACAGCTTGCCCTGTGAGAGCATCAAGCTGAATAATCCGAAGGGCAAAATATAATAGGATAATTTAAAGAGGAACATAAGCATGTCATTGAGCGTTTCCACCACCCGAATGATTCGATTGCGTTTTGAAGCCTCCTGATATTTTAAGGCGAAAGCACACAGGATGGCGAAAAACAGAATGGAAAGGGTCTTGTTTTCAGTAAAGGATTTGACAATGCTGTTCTGTACCATGGTATTGGGAAGCATCCAAAGCAGGGATCCGGGTGAAAGGTCGATGGATGCGGCTAAATTTTCTTCGGACCGTTCTTGCATAGCCTGTGCCAACTGTTGTCGGTTTTCTCTGGACAGATCCATTCCCGGCTGGCCCAGCACACCGCCCAGCACACCGATCAAAGAGCCGATAAAAAACAACAATAGGACGATCCCCATGAATTTCATAAAAAAATGCATCCCGCCCATTTTCATCATCAGTTTGACAAAATTGATCAACACCACGAAGAACAAGATTGGTATGCCGAACAGTAGCAGATAATTGAAGAATATATCCCCGAAGGGGCTTAGAAAATCCACCATGGCGGGAAATGCCACTCCGCAATAAATACCGACTATCATGGAAAAGATGATGGTCCAGAAATTCAGTAACCAGTTCGGTCTGTGTGCCTTCGGCTGTTTTCTTTGAGAAAGATAAATGAGGATAAACCCAAGGCCCAGAATTAAAAGCAAGATGAGGTATCGCCAAGGGTCCGGAATCAACAAGCCGGTTGCTTCGGTTTCTGCTAGGTGATCTGAAATTCCTTTGGAGATTTGAGTGTACATGTTATCAATGATTTGATTCATGTTTAAATTGGTGGTAATATAGTTTTCAAGCCAAAGGTAAAGTGAAAGATTATCTGGTGACACGCCCACAACAATCTGATCCGCCTTTGATAACTTGAAAAAACTGTAGTTTAAATAAAATTCGGGATTCATAGCCAAAAAGAAGCGTGTCCAAATCTCATCAAAGTAAAAGGCATCTACTTGCTTGTCAGATAGCATTTCTTCGATTTGAAAGGGCTCGTACAATAGTATGTGAGCGTTTTGGAATAATTCAGCCACCCACATTTCGTGTGAAGTCCCTTTAACGGAGGCGATGGTATAGTCATCCCCATCCAGGTACTTTGTTAACACTTCCGGGGAAGGATTCGGATGTTCCCGCTTGAGTTTTTCCAATACACGGTTGTTGATCAAAAGACAATCCGTGCTGAGGATGTAGGGGCTGGTGAGATAGACATCGGTGTTTCGCTGTGGAGTATAGGAAAAATAGGAGATGATCACATCCCCCTCGCCTCGTTTTAAGGCAGGAGCCAACTGATTGAAACTGTCTTTTCTGATAAAAACCGGCTGAACACCAAGATTTTCACAGATTTTTTCAGAGACGATGATGTCGATGCCTGACAATTTTCCCGCTTCATCCACATGAAAAAAGGGCCACCAATCGTCCTTGGCCATAAGAATTCGCAGCTGGCCGGATTCTTTAATTCTGTCTATGCCTTCAAATGATGATCCCATAATCAGCATGCTGAATACCAAAAGACATAAGGAGATGAGGGTTAGATATTTTTTCTTCATGTGACACCGCCTAAATCAGATTCGCCACCCTGTTTTGAAAGGAAACGACCCCTTTAAGGGTTAAATCATCGTCAAAATGATCGATAAAGGTTCCTTTAAATTGAAACAATCCGGACAAGCCGCCTGTGGCAATAATGGGGATTTTGTCAACGGGTTTTTTAGAGCGCTTTTGCAGTTCATTTCGGATATTTGCCGTAATGCCTTCCAAGGCGTGATAAGTGCCGTTCACCAGGCCAATTCGGATGTTGTCACCGGTGTTGGTTCCGAGGTAATGGTCCTCAAAAAACAGGTCCACCGGTGGAATCATGGCGGCTTTGGAAAAAAGCGCCTGCATGGCGGTGTTGATTCCCAAAAGGATCGATCCTCCCACGAAGGCGTTGTCGTATAGAATATCTACGTTAATGGCCGAGCCGAAATCCAAAACGATGGCGTTGGGGCCAAAATAATCCTTGGCTCCCAAAACGTTGGCGATTCGGTCCGGACCAATTTCAGCGTTGTTATCAGCTTTCCAAGTGACGTCTAATCCATTTATAGGCGAAACGAATACGGGTGTGGTTCGGAAATATTTTTTGGCAAAGGCATTGAAGATCCCCACGGTTCCGGGAACCACACAGGCGATGGCGATGGACTCGATATGGTCAACGGCGATATTTGAAGCCGTCAGAAGAGGGTAAATGGATGAAAAAAACTGGTCTTCCGTATCGATCGTTTGAGTTGCCATCCGCCATTTTGCCTTGAAGCTTTTGCCGTCCCAAACCCCAAAGGTGAGATTGGTGTTTCCCACGTCCATGATAAGTCTCATGGCATCACTCTTGAATCCAAATATCTTTTAGGGAATCCACATACACCGGATAAATGGTCCAGCCCATGACGTTATTTCTTAACGCTACAATTTCATCCGGTTCCATGAGCCAAACAGACGCTGCGCTGTCTGCCAGTTCCTTTAAAACATTTGATACCAGCTCTTTTCTGATTTCAAAATCGCTTTCAACTGCCAGGCGGTCTAACCACCCGTCGATGGCTTCGCTGGATACGTTGGTGAAATTTCGGGACGCATAGGAGTAAAAGCGATCCAGGTATATGTACGGATCAGGCTCCCCTTCGATGCCGATAATGGTCATGTCGTATTTTCTTCCGTTGTAAACATCCGAGATCCAGGTTCCCCATTCAACGATTTGCAGTTTTATTTTGATACCAACCGCTTCCAGCATTTGAGCGATAACCTCGCCGGTTCGTTGATGGAATTCATAGGGTTGCGGCAGCGCGATGGTCAACTCAAGATCGCCAAATCCATAACCGGCTTTTTCAAGGAGTTCCATGGCCTTTTCAGGATTGTACGGATATTTGTCGTAATCGACAGCATACGGGCTCATCAGGGTCATATGCGTGTTTAAAGGTCTTGCAAGACCTTCGGCGACAAATTCAATCAATAGCTCCCGGTCGATGGCATAATGGAGTGCCTGCCTGATGCGAAGATCATCCAAAGGCGTTTGTTTGTTGTTGATGGCCATGAACTGAACCAGATTCATGGGAGCACGGACGTATTTAATGGCCCGGTCTGATTCGATTCGGCTCATAAAGCTTTGGTCAATCCTGGGAATAACATCCACCACACCGGTTTGCAGACTCATAAACCGGCTGTTTTCGTCCGGAATGACCTTGAAATACGCTTCATCGAGATAAGGCACACCGGGTGTATGATACGCTTCAAACCTGTGCAAATGGAGATAACTATCCCGTTTCCACTCCATGAGATAAAAGGGTCCGGTTCCCACGCATTCCAAATCGAAATTGGCATCCGAATAGGAAGGAAGGATGTGAATCTTGGAAACAAGTGCCAAAAAAGGCGAGTAAGGTTTGATTAAGGAGAATTGAACCGTGTAGGCATCCGGTGTTTTGATCTCCTGAATGACTTTGTAATTGGAGGCTTTGGCATACCCCGTCGCCGGGTCCATGATGCGTTCATAGGTGAACTGAACGTCTTCGGAAGTAAAAGGGGTGCCATCGTGGAATGTCACACCCTCTTTGAGTTTGAATTCATAATTCAACCCATCCTCTGAAATGGTCCAATCGGTTGCTAACAAACCCACCAGATTACCGTCCTGATCCACTTGAAGAAGCCCTTCGTAGATATTGTATAAGATTTCAAAGGTGAGGGCACCGGTTGCACGGTGAGGATCGATGGTTTCCGAAATATCGGTGGGAATGGCCACCCCAACCGAACCGCCATAGCTCACGCTGAAATGGGTGGCAGCCAACAGCATGAGTACAAATAAGATTATCAGTGATTTTTTCATCATCATCTCCTATTATTCGTTTATTTCAAGCCTGTTCTTGCAATACCCTGAATAAAGTACTTTTGCACAAACAAGAACAGGATCACGATGGGAAGCATCGAGAATGTGGATGCCGCCATCAACTGATTGTACAGTGTTCCCACTTCCGAACTGAAATTCGCCAATCCCACTGGCAAGGTGCGGACTTCCGGGCTTTTTGTTACGATCAATACCCAAAGGAAGGCGTTCCAGCTTCCGATGAATTTCAGCAAGGAGCCCGTTATAATGACCGGTTTTGATAGGGGAACCATGATCTTCCATAAAAAGCCCCATTTGGAGATGCCGTCCATTTTTCCGGCATCGTATAGTTCATCCGGTATGCTCATGAAATGCTGACGCATGAGGAAGATGACGAACACACTCACCGTCCAGGGAACAATCAAAGCCCAATAGCTGTCGATCCATCCGAAAACTGACAGAGTGATGTAATTGGGAACCAGTAACACTTCTCCGGGAACCATCATAGTGGCTAAAAACAGCATGAAGACAAAATCCCTTCCATAGAATTTCAATTTGGAGAAAGCAAAAGCAGCCATACAGGCAAAAAGGATGTCTAAAACCGTTGTTGTGGTGGCTACAAAGATGGTGTTGAGATAATACTGTCCAAAATACTTACCCGCTTTCCATGCGTTGACATAATTTTGGAAGATATTCTTGAACACATCGGTAAAGGAATAATCCACTGTCATCGTGGTGTTTTCGTCCCAGAACCAGATGGGGTGTACGTCTTTCAACTGAACTTCGATAGAGGTCAAATTTCGATAAATGACCGATTCCACATAATCAGGCGCCTTGATAATGTGCATTTTGTTGTAGACCTGTGAGTAAACGGATGTGTAATATTGGGCAAATACTTCCGATTGGTAACGTTTACCCAGTAATCGATAGCTTTCGCCCGAATCCTGCGTGGTCTGTGTGAGATCATCGGTTGCCTGACGGAGCACGGTTAAAAATTGTTCTTTCTGTGATGGCTCTATGGCGGAATCGTTGAATATATTGGAAGGGTCATCGCCAGCTAATAGCGTTTCGATGATGTCGCTTTCCAACGCACTCTGTCCGGAGAGAATCGTGACAAACTGCGCACAATAGGATTTCACACGGGTGTTGAAGGCACTTTTTTCCTTTTTGGTCAGTTGATAGTTGGAAAGTTCTGCTTCGAATTGTTTGTCCAGTTCTTTGTAAAGGTTATTGACACTATCTTGAAGGTTGCTATTGATCAGTTGATTCAACAGTTGTTTATGCTCATTTGAGTGGGAGGTTTCAGACAATGCCGTTTGGATTTCCCCGGCGATTGTTTCGGGATCGCTGAATTGGAACACGAGCTGTGATTGTTCTGAAGAAAGGGTTTGGATATCCTCATAGAAAGTGTACACTTCAATACCCAAATTGACAGCGTTCAGGATCGAAAACAGCGGGGTGATGACATTTTTTTCCAGTAAGCGCAAAGCCGCCCATTGGGAATAATCCGTAGGTAATTCAACCCCTTGAAGGCTTTCGTTGGCCTGTTTGAGCAGATCTTCCAACTCTGTTTTGCTGACAATGGGCGTCCCTTTCTTAAATTCTTCCAGATACAGGTTGAGTTTGCCCAGCTTGGTTTCCAATGTGTCGACAATCATCTGCGTATAAGCCTTTTTGGACTCTTTTTCCGAACGCATTGCCGCATCGTCTTCGGAAGAGGAGGCGTAGGTATTGTGGTTTTTCAACTTTTCACCGTTTTTATCCAAAAATGCGGAGATTTTTTCCGTGACAGTCTGAATGTCCTTGACCAGAATCATTCGGGTAAGCGGGCTGTCATGTTCGAAATACAAGAAATTCATCAGCGTGTTGATCAGGGTCATGGGATTTTCAATCAGGATCATGTTTGAATAGGTTTCATAAATGGTTTCTGACATGGGCTGATTGGATTCAAAGATCGCCGTTAACCGATCCAGTGATTCAGGGGTGAGTGCTTTGCAATAGTCAACCGGTTCACCCGCAGGGGCGAAGTCAACGGTCATGATACCTCTGTAGGGCGAATCGTCGTTGACGCTGTAAACCAAAGGGACTTGTGTAGATGTCTGTGCCTCGATCATTTTATTCAGGTTGAAAAATTCCTCAATGGTCAAAGCGGAAAAATCAATGGTGACACCGCCCGAACGCACCAGGGAGAGTTGAATGTCCCGATGAGAACTGAAGGACTGGCTAACCCACTTGGGCGGCCAGGATTCCACTTCTCCGTCTAATTTAAAAGAGGTCATGATCATCCAGATAAAGGGAGAGATCATGAGCATGACACCGATTATGACCAACGCATAGATACAGGTTTTTACAATGGGATTTTTCATATCAGCAACCACCTCAGGAGACGTAACTGACTCTTCTCTTTCCGGCACGGAATTGGAAGAAAGTCAGGATCATGATGATCATAAACAAGACATAAGCTGCTGCGCTTGCCTCGCCCATTCTTTGATCTTTGTAAAATTTGTTAAAGATATAGTAAACCATGGTCATACCACTGTTGTTGTATGGACCGGGCAGTTCGTGGTACAGAACGAATATCTCCGTAAAGACTTTAAAATTGCCGATGACCGAAACGATAAGGACGAAAAAGGTGGTGGGGGACAATAGTGGCCAAGTGATGTGCCGGAATTGCTGGATCTTTTTGGCACCGTCCACTTCTGCCGCTTCGTAATAGAATTTGTCGATGGACTGCAATCCCGCAAGGAAGATGATGGCGTTATACCCCACCATTTTCCATACGGAAACGATGGAGATAGTGGGAATAGTCCAGACTTCGTCAGTCAGCCAGGGAATTTTCCCGCTGCCGAAAAAGGACAGGAAATAGTTCATCAAACCGTAAGTGTCGTTGAAAATCCATTGCCAGACCAACGATATGGCAACAACGGAGGTGATATAAGGGATGAAAAAAGCCGTCCGGTAGATGAGCTTGCCCTTTAAAGGCAGATTTAACACCATGGCAATCAGCAAACTCAGGAAGATTCCCGTTGGAGTGGTCAGTAACACATAATAAAGGGTGTTGTAGATGGCCTTGATAAAGACAGAGGATTCTTTGGTGATCATCAGGAAATCAAAGAGTTCATAGCGTACGCCGCTGAAAACTTTCAACCCGATATAGACGCCTATGATGATAAACAGACCCGTCCAAAGACCGCTTTCCTCATTGACCGGCAATCTTTTTTTTAAGAGGAGAAAATAAATCAATCCTGCCGCTATGGGTAATAAAAGCAGCCAAGTAAGATCAAAGGAAGCGATCAGCCAGGTGGTCAGAAAAAAGAGGGCACAGGCCGCTATATGGAACATCTTTTTATCACGGAACCGGTCATAAGCCCGGTTTTCGAAATGTCCGTGAGCGGTGATCAGGGTCTGAACGACTTTTAAGATGCAAATGGCCACCACAAGGTATGCCGCCGAAAAGATCAGGGCTTTCCAGAATGAATACGGGAGGGCCATGTCCATTTCAAACAGTTTTTTATAATTGTCAAACCCGTTGAAGTAAGGGTTTTTTTGATTGGCAAAGTCCCATTTGAAAAAACTTAGGACAAAAGAATAGCCAATAGGCCAAAAGACAAAGATTCCCAGTATGACAAAAGACGGCAGTAGAAATAAATACCCGTGAAGGGTTTCTCTGATTTTTTTGTTTTTAATCCTCAGCAATCCGTTTTTATCCGCCATCTGTCATCAACCTTTTTGAATATTATAGAGCCCCTGTTTGAGCAGTGGAATAATCGTGTTGAGGATTTCTTTGATCAAATACTGTTTTTTGGGTAAGTTGATGACAACCGTTGAATGAAAGATCCCGCAAACGCCACGATTTAATATGGAATAAGCCCCTTTTTCCATGAGAGAGTACATGATGGCACCTTCCAAAGCGGGAAGTCTTTTGTCGATGAGTGCGCTGGTGGCTTCGGGAACGATGTCGTCATTTTCCATTCCGATTCCCCCAAAAGTCAATACCAGTGAATAACTGTCCATAAAAAGGCAGAACAGTGCTTCTTTAAACGATTCAATCTCTCGATTCACCTGGATGATTTTCTTAACGATTAAACCATCTTCTTTCATCAGCGCCGTCAGTTCATTAAGATTTTTTTCATCCATATCAGCTGTCAGAACCAGTGCGATGGAGTGTTTCATAGCTGAATCATCGGCTTTAAAATAGCTCAATTTTTTGTCCTCCTTCTTCAATGCATTTTTTTATCAGCTTGTCAATATCTTGTACGGTGTGTTGGATTCCTTTTATGATCATGGGAATGTCTTTGTTTAATAGCATTTCCAGCATCTGGCGATGTTGCTCATCTTCATTTGAATAGGCAACACTGATGACACCAACGATGTCCTTCTCATCGTAAAAGGCTTTCAGCAACTTCAACTTCGTCTCTGCGCCTTTCTCGATTTCTCTGGCATGACAGGCATTTTCATTCAGTACGGTGCTGAAAATTTCTTTGGCTTTTTGATTGATTGCTTTGACGATTTTTAAAAATTCAAGAATGCTTTCTTTTTTGAGCTGATCAATGACGAAGCCTATTTCAACCTTTGATACGGAATAATGATGGATGGAAAAATATTCCGATATTTCCTTAGCAATTCTGGAAAAGATGATGTGATACAGGAATTTTTTGGTTTCTCTTTTTAATTCGTCGTCTTTGTCATTAACGATATCCAAAAAAAACCTGGGATTAGTTCCCAGCCACAATTCCATTCCGTCCATGCCGACGGTTGGAATCAGATAGCAGTTGTTATCCATTTCATAAAAATTACTTTCAACAGCGATAAGGTTGATTAAAAGGGCGTTATAATGGGTTTTTTCTGTTTCCGCCGGTGTGAATGAGGTGGGAATGCCGTCAACAAGCGTTTCGATTTCTTGGTAACGTTGCTGCGAGGTGGATGCATAACCCAGAATATGGATGTTGTAATCGGAGAAAAACTTGATTTCATCTAAAATAAATTCGATAGAAGGGGTTTTGGTGCAGATGACGGTTGCGTTTTTCCAGATGATTTTTCGTGTCACTTCGGTCAATTTTTCACTGATGGGAATGTTTAAAGTATCTTCGGGTGAAAAGGAAAACGACACGCTTTTCAAATCCAGAAAAAAAAGAATCGAAACATCATCCTTTTTCTTCTCAACAACCAGATGTGCAGAAGGCGCTCCTGATATGAAAATCGATGTATAATCGAATTGTTCGTCAAATATGGAATAAATAAGCGTGTCTTCGTCTCTTGAAATCTCGTGGATATCCATGTTGCTGAGAATATCTTCGATTCCGGATCCTTTAAGGTACAATTCAAATCACCTCATTGACAGACCATTCACTCAATCCCTTCCACAATCACGCCGGCAACGGTATACTCCCCGTCATGTGTGATGGTCAAAAAAACCCTGCAATCAACCGAAAAGAAATAATCCAGCTGTTCTTTGGGAACGTCTAAAGAAGGTTTTCCGTTTTCATCCGTTGACACGGCAATGGTGTTTAATTCAAAATCCCTGACACCTCTGCCGGTTGCTTTGTAAAACGCTTCCCTGGCACAAAAACGACCGGAAAAAAACTCTTTTTTCCTTTTCAGGGTGCTAATATTGGACAATTGTTCCCGTTCCTTATCGGTGAGAACTTTAGCCTGAAGCCGTTCAATTTTCTTTTCATCGAGTCTTCTCAGATCCATCAAATCAATGCCAAATCCCAGGATCATTTTTTAGATTCCTCTGACAAAAAATAGTCGCAAGCCGTTTTTACCGGGCAGGATGAACATAGGGGTGTTCGGGGTTTGCAAACCGCTTTACCAAACTCCACCATGGCACCGTTGATCGGCCCCCATAATTGCGGATCTAAAACAGCCATCAATGCAAACTCGGATTTCTCCGGAGTAGTCGTGCTGATCCAACCCAATCGGTTGGCAATGCGATGGACATGGGTATCCACCGCCATAGCCGGAATTGAAAAAGACACCCATAAAACGATGTTGGCGGTCTTTCTCCCCACACCGGGCAACTGGGTGAGCTTTTCTATGTCTGAAGGCACCTTGCCCTTGTATTTTTCAATGAGAATCTTGGATGTTTCAACGATGTTTTTTGCCTTTTGACGATATAAACCGGAAGGCTTAATCCGATCATACAACGCTTCCGGAGGTTTCCCGGCAATGGCTTGCACGTCCCAGCCATCCTGAAACAACTGCATGGCAGCCTTCTCGGTGTTCTCGTCTTTGG
>ERZ795057.1582-NODE-1582-length-19256-cov-210.139941_pt1 | contig 19256 bp, 19 predicted proteins | sample MGYA00375141_ERZ795057 | MGnify/ENA primary metagenome ERZ795057 (study PRJEB30186, sample SAMN05720163) | activated sludge metagenome | isolation source: Anaerobic digester | place: Hong Kong | collected 2015-01-26 ... | reverse complement strand
AGTTTTTTCAAGGTATTCCCAAGGAAATAATTTATGATCAGGACTCTGTATTCCTACATCGAGGCTCATTGATGAAACTTTCAATATATCGGATAAGGCCTTCTGAATCTCCTGAAGAATGGTCATCAAGGTAGTCTTTTTCCGTTTTGGGATATTATTAACTACCCTATACTCATCTTCTCGAAAGCGCCACCATACCCCTTCAATTGCTTGGACTACCTGAAGGAAGTCTACGCTCCCAACAAGGGGTTTATAAACCAGACTATCCACCAGATGGCTCTTAATTGGCTGAAGATTGTCTGAATCTGACATCCATTTTGCCATCAAATCCGGTATTCTATCAGGCATATCCTCGTAGCGGAAGAGGAACTTGTTGCGGTTCAGTTTAGTCGGGTTGAAAACGGGTCTCTGAACAGTTAGAATATGTATAGGGAAATAGTAACTCTTCTGACCATCTCTGAAGTCTTGCCTTATATCTGGATCTTTCAAATACATGGATTCAAACTGCACATTCCGTTTGGTCGCCAGTGATAGAAACTGCTGAAACTTATAGAGCTCATGGAAAATATCAGGAATACTCATCCCGACACCAGGCCGCTTAATCTCAAGATAACTGTATTGTTCTAAATCTGGTTTAAGAGACAGTTCTCCTGAGTTATATGTAATACTTCTACAAATGGATATCTGAACATCATTTTCGCAAGTAACAGAGAATATTACCCCTTCCTCTCCACGTAGAGTCGGAAGGACAAAAGTACTAGATTCGATGTCTTTTCCTGCCTGGTCAAAAGAGACGATCTGCTCTATCGCGCCAGGTGGAGCCCATTGTGACAATTCAGGGAAGCGAATATAAGCCGTGTACTCACAGCTTTCATCTAAGTCACCAATATGCTTATCTAATATTAACATCCTCGCCGAGTATCGCATTACCGGGAAATCAGCGCTGAAGTTCAAAGAAAAACTACTGCGGCAATCAACCAAAGTAATCTCCTTAGCATTGGAATCCTTTCCGTAGATCAGTGGGATACTCTTATTCTTTTCATCAAACAGCCCAATGTATTCACCCTGGGCATTTTCAAACCCACCAATCAGCTCAAGGCACATCCTTTCGCCAGGAGAGTATGTCAGTATACCGGCAACCTTGTTATTCGGATTAGTCGGAAGCCACCAGTACCCTTTGAATATGTGTTCTTCTGACAGTTTCATATGCTATTGATACTGATTCACGTGTTTGTATTTCTCGCCCAAACTGAGAAGCTGCTTAAACATCTCCAGACGTTCCGGCTTTAACTCTCCTGCATTCATAAGCTTTTTATTATGCTTCCACCAAGATCGCATGTTCCTTTCCTCCGGCACAAACTTAGACGGCTTCCTGTGATTGGTTTCCAGGAAATCAACTGCTTCTTGCCAATTGGTGAGCCAGAGTTCGGATTGGGTCATATCAATTCTCTCCTTACATAGAAATGCTGTCTCATTTTCCTCATATCCAACCACATTCTCACATCATCATTTAAAACTACAATATCCATTCTGTCATCAAAGATGATATGAACATGTGAAGAAAAATCTTTCGAACGTGGATACATCCTCCAACGGGTAACAGGCCCCATTATAGTACAACCCCCTTCCTCTTTTTTCCAATCTTCGAATAAACAAATTGCATTATCCAATTCAACGACAGTCCCGCATTCGCAACTCCCGGCACTCACAAACTCACCCTTCCAGCCCCAGAAATGAACCTCATCTTTCAAAACCATCGGCTTGTCCTTCGATATAAATTCATACACCAACAGTCTCTGATTCTCTGCCATATAGAAATATCTTCCCCAGCTCCATGTCATTCTCTGCCCAAAAGCTATTTGTTCCACTTCCGGGAAGAGATTTTGAGCCTTAATCATTGTCTCATAATGGCCTTCTTCCTTGACTAATAAAAAAGCCTCTTCTTTTCCGGAATGAGCATAGATGCCCGGTTCACAAAACATGGCTCTTATAGTCTGCCGATTAGACACATGTAATAGTTCATGTTGAACAGTCACCCTTGGCATCCAAAATATCCCGTCACTTCCCCCGGCACATACTAGTCCACGGCGTTGGGCACCGCTGATATATACCAGCGGAGTATCACTTAGTTTCACCACTGGCATTCTCCCCTCATACCTGCTATACATTGGGATCTTACAAGTAAACAAGCCCTTGGCATTCGATTCAAACAGCCCCCCAGAAAGCACCTCCGTTCCCGTCGGAAATTCATTGGTTAGGTAATCCCTCTCGTAAAGTAGAAAGCTTCTTAATTCCTCTGACGTAATGCAGAACCGAGTCTCGCCATTCTCATAATGCTGGCAACGAAAATCATAAACATCAAATCTCCTAGCCCATTCCCGGATAATGGCGGGATAATTGTACACTCTCAACGAACCATTGAAGGTCCACAGGTACAGACGACCGCCATACAGTTGACAATCAAAGAAGTCACCCATTATACTTAATCTCTCCATCCCTGTCCTCCTATCAATTTAGCAATTTTCGATTTTGTAATAATACCCATTGCCTCCCACTTTAGTAAAATTGCTCTTCCGGGACAATCATGTTGCGGGTCATTTACGTAGTCCACAGGATATCCATGCCATATTCGGGGCTGCCGGGAACACTCAAAACGAGCAATTTTTGTATTAAAGCCAGAAACCGCTGTCCCAAGGACGCTACAATTAATGCCATCATACAATACACCCCAATAGTATCCTTCCCACAGGCACTCATATTCCATAGACCACCCAAACACCATCACCTCTTCGTGGTTCTTTACTATCCATTGTGATTTCTGAGGGTTGTAATTTCTGTGGTTGGGATTTATTTGATAGACCTCTGTGCAAATCATTGCACCCTGGCCGTCCGTTTTGATCACGGTAACGGGCAAATTAGGCAAGAATTTTTGAGGGCTAAACTGTATCATGTCCGACGACTATTCTTCTAATGCCTTCATACTGTGAAACCAATATATCTGAACACACAACTATTCTCTCCCTTCCTCCAACCTCCTCTCATACTCTTCCTGGGCGCGACGGCGCATGCTGACCCACTGGGGCCAGAAGAGGTAGCGGCAGAATTGTCAGATTGCATTCGAAACACCTTATACTGTCATTAGCACTCAAAAGACATTCAGGCTGATAGAACAATGGGCAGAAGAATCTCTTCCACCCATCTCAACTAGAACTTCCTCCAAACCATCTTATTCACCACACCCACGTAGCTCTGGATGATACGGACAACCTTCGTGGAAACATTCTCGTCCACGTAATCCGGAACTGGAATGCCCGGCAAACCGTCGCGAATCAGCGAGACAGCCACATCAACGCTTTGCAGCAGGCCGATAGTGTCGATACCACTCAACACGAAGCAACCTTTGTCCAGGGCCTCGGGACGCTCGGTCGATGTGCGGATGCAGACTGCCGGGAAGGGATGCCCAACCGAGGTAAAGAACGAGCTTTCCTCCGGCAGCGTTCCAGAGTCGGACACCACACAGAAGGCGTTCATCTGCAGGCAGTTGTAGTCGTGGAAGCCGAGGGGCTCGTGCTGAATGACGCGAGGGTCAAGCTTGAAGCCGGAGGCCTCGAGACGCTTACGGGAACGCGGGTGGCAGGAGTAGAGGATGGGCATGTCGTACTTCTCAGCCATCTGGTTGATTGCGTTGAACAGCGAAAGGAAGTTCTTCTCGGTGTCGATGTTCTCCTCGCGATGGGCCGAAAGAAGAATGTACTTGCCCTTCTCCAACCCAAGCCGAGCATGAATATCCGAAGCCTCAATCTCCGCGAGATTATTATGCAGCACTTCCGCCATCGGAGAGCCAGTCACGTAAGTGCGCTCCTTGGGCAGGCCGGTGTCGGCCAGATAGCGGCGGGCGTGCTCTGAGTAAGCCATGTTCACATCGCTGATGATATCCACAATGCGGCGGTTCGTTTCCTCAGGCAGGCACTCGTCCTTGCAGCGGTTGCCAGCCTCCATGTGGAAGATGGGAATGTGGAGCCTCTTGGCGCCGATGACCGACAAACAGGAGTTTGTATCTCCCAACACGAGAACCGCGTCAGGCTGAACCTCAACCATCAGCTGATAGCTCTTGGCGATGATATTGCCCATGGTCTCGCCCAGATCGGAGCCGACAGCGTCCATATACACATCGGGGTCTGCGAGCTTTAAGTCCTTAAAGAACACGCCGTTGAGGTTATAGTCGTAGTTCTGCCCCGTGTGCGCCAGCAGGCAGTCGAAATACTCGCGGCATTTGTTGATGACCGCCGCCAGGCGGATGATCTCCGGGCGGGTTCCCACAATAATCAGAAGCTTCAGCTTCCCGTTATTCTTGAATTGTGCCATATATCTTTTTACTTTACAGGTTCAAAAAACGTATCCGGCTTTTCCGGATTAAACACCTCGTTACAGTACATCACCGTCACCAGGTCCTCCGTTTCAGAAAGATTGATGATATTATGTGTATATCCCGGCAGCATATGCACTGCCTGGATATGATCACCGGAGACCTCCCACTCCAGCACCTTCCCCTCAGGGTCATTCAAATTCCTCTGCTGAATCAGTCCGTGGCCTTTCACCACAATAAACTGCTCAAACTTGGTGTTATGCCAGTGCTGGCCTTTCGTAATCCCAGGCTTGGAGATATTAATCGAAACCTGCCCAGCATTGAGAGTATGCACCAACTCCGTAAAGCTCCCCCGCTCATCCACATTCATCTTCAGGTCAAAAGCCGCCTTCTCATACGGCAAATACGAAAGATACGTAGAATACAGTTTCTTCGCAAAACTGCCTGCAGGAATCTCCGGCACCATCAGCGTCCGCGGCTGATCAGCAAAACTCTTGAGCAACTCCACAATTTCTCCCAAAGTAACTTTATGAGTTACAGTCGCAGCACAGTAGCGCCCATCCTCACGCAGCACCGTCTCCACCCCGTCAAACTCGCAATGATGCTCCTCCCCTTTCAGGGCAGATATCATCTCATCCACCAGGTCATCAATATACAGCAATTCCAGCTCCACCGACGGGTCATTCACTGTATACGGCAAATCATTCGCAAACGCATTGCAGAACGTCGCCACAGCCGAGTTATAATTAGGTCGACACCACTTTCCGAACAAATTCGGGAAGCGATAAACCAGGACCTTGGCTCCAGTCTCCTTGCTATAGTCAAAGAACAGTTCCTCACCCGCCTTTTTGCTCTTGCCATATTCAGAAGTACCAAACCGTCCAGCGAGCGTGGCTTGTATGCTACTACTCAACATCACCGGGCAGGTGTTCCCATGCTTTTTCAACGTATCCAGAAGCGTTGAGGCAAATCCAAAATTCCCAGCCATAAACTCCTCCTGATTCTGAGGCCGATTCACCCCTGCCAGATTGAACACGAAGTCGCAATCTCCACACCATGCATCAAGTTCCTCTGGAGTAGAATCCAGGTCATACTCAAAAATCTCCGAAACCGGAACGCCATAATTCCTGGCCTTCCCGTCTCTAATATTCTTCAATTGAGCGCAAAGGTTCTTACCTACAAAACCTTTTGCTCCGGTAACAAGTATCTTCATTGTCAATTGTTTGATTCCTTAATCTCTTTGAGCGCAATACTTATTTCATCCATGTTCACGGTACCACCCCACATTCGATAGACGTATTCCGGTGTAATACACCCAGAGTCCATGGAGCAGGAACGAGCTTCGAATTCGATGAACTGTTTTAAACGGGTTGTCAAGTCTGTGTTCATTGCAATAATCTCTTTTCAATATCAATGGATACCTTATTATTCTAAGATATCCTCCGGCCCCGTTGGTTCATACGGGCCATCTTTCACCTCCATAATCACCGTCCCGGACTCCAACGCCCGCACGGTGTGCCACTGGCCTATGGGAATATTCAGCGCCACGACCGGGCCATCCGGGCGTAGTTCGATGGCCTCAGTGCAGATTCGCTCGAGATCATCATAAAACTCCTCCACCAAACGCCCGCGAAGGCACACCACAGTCTCAGAACTCTTTCTATGTCTGTGGATGGGCAGCGGACTCCCCGGCTCTATGGCGTTCAGCATCCGCTGACTCTGGTCATCCGCACTGTTGCGGAGGTCCAGGTTCATCCTCAATCTAGGACTTGCCTTTGCCTGTTCCGTCAGGCTATCCAATAATGCTTGTGTTATCTTCATAATCGTGAACCCTTAACCATTAACCTTTAACCCGCGTAGATACTCCTCATGCAAATGATAATACTTCTTCATAAACAGCACGTAGGCTGCCACCAGCACCAGAGCGGCCACAATCAGGTAAATCCAATGTGCCAAGATGGTATTCGGACAAAGATAGATGAACCCTAACGATATCACCAGTTGCATCCCCATATACAACAATGAAACCACCACGTGACTCATCTTCAGTTCATTCGCCATCAGCTGGTATGCGTGCTTTCTATGTGCCTGTCCCAGATTCTCGTGCAGCATAATGCGATGAATAATGGTCAGCGTTCCGTCAATGCCATACACCAGGAAGAACACGATATACGTCACGTCCCGCGTGGCCAGCATCAGCCGCCCCAGCGCAAACAGGATGATGAACGCGATACCAATGCTTCCCACATCCCCTGCAAAGCACTTCGCCTTTCCCTTGGGCCGAAAGTTGAAGATGCTAAAAACTGCAATTCCCAGAATTGCAACAATCAAATAGCTTTCTTCAATAAACGACAACCCACGATTAAGCAGCAGAATGGGGAGCAGCATAGCAAACGAGTAGGCGGCGGTAATACCGTTTATACCATCCATGAAGTTTATGAAGTTGGTTGCACCCACGCAGAAGAACAAGGCCACAAAAACGATTACCGCTGTCCACAGCCAACTATCCGCAGCAGTGTACAACCCCATACTCCAGAACAAAAGGAGAATGGAAATAATCTGGACCGCCATACGCAGGCTATCCGGTAATGACTTCACGTCATCCCAGAAACTAATACCACATATCAGTACCAGACCACACAAGAACGGCAGATACTGTGCAATAGCTTTCCCTTGAACCATCATAAGGATAGCCCACACTACCATTGATAAACTGAATATGACGCCACCGCCTCTTAGTACAATAGTCGAGTGGCTACTTCTCTCATTCGGTTTGTCGATGATATTACACTTATCCGCAATGCGGAAGTATATCAGTTCTGCCGCCAGCAGCAGTACTGCTATGATTAAGTATGTATACCACATATAATCCTTTTATACATTCATAAAACCTTGATTTCGTATTTCTTTGAGTCCAGTTGCGATTTCATCTATCGCAACGCTCCCTCCCCACATCCTATACACATATAATGGCGTCACGCACCCAAAATCCATTGAACACGAACGTGCTTCGTTCTCCATGAGCTCACGAAGGCGAGTAATAACATCCTGATTCATTCATTACGACTTTAAGACCAATTTATACCTAATCCCTGCCGTCACCCACTTCATTGCCTGTAGTTCTATCATGGCATCAAAATGATCACGCCACAAGGATACGATTGCTCCAATATTGAACGTTCTTCCGTCAAACTCTGATATCAACTTCGTTCTTACCACGTTTTCCTTTTGGATCCATATTGGCATCCAATCTATGGCGGCACATGGCGCGTTATAATGAACATCAGCGATCCTGTTGTACTGATAAGCCCAGGTGCGCCCCTATCTCCCCTACGCTTGTTTTGAAGTGCTTTGTGGCAGCAATGTAATAACGATTAAAACCCGAATTGCCACCACTTGAAACATTATCCATATAATCCCCACCTACTCCTGTCGTAGGGTCACTCACACCAACAGCCAATGCCGGCATCCATTTGAGTCCAAATTCCCCTTCTTTTAGAACAAGAACTTTTGCTGTTAAGTGCCGGTCTTGATTCCGCATGATACGGTACCATTCAGACACCTCCCCATGTTTTTTACTTCCGTCAATCAACGTGCAGACATATCCAACCTCAAGCCGTGACCAAAACGTGATATTAACGCCATAATTAAACGTGTTATAATCCCAGTAGCTTGAAGTCGGGAGGGTATGCTTATTGAGGTAGTTACTGGACACCATAAAAGTGCCAGAAGAATTCATCTCTGCTGTCGGAGTTTGCAGAAGCCCCGATGAGCAATCAAAGAACTGCCCCCTTGTAATAAAACAAATAAGACTGAGAACAATTGAAATTGCCGCTATCAAATGCCCATTAGTTTCTGATTTCATAATTCATTTAAGATCGATCAAAATAACTAAAGTCTCTCTGTCTAGTTTGGTGAAACAATGTACTAAATTGATGCAGGTTTTAAAAGATGATTCCATACGCCCGACCAAAAGGCAGACCACATGCTTTCCTTATAACAAAGTTTATGTTTCCAGCCATTGGCTTTCCAACGACGGTATTTGTAGATGACCCGAGGTAAGAAGCCTTTAGGTTCTACTGCTGTAACCTCTGGGAATATGATATCATTCAAAACTCTCTCCTTTATATCTGGCAAATACTGAACATTCGGGAATAATGTCGCACTAAAGCCCAAATCATTAACACAAATAGCATTAATACAGTTAAAGAACTCCCGCATGTTATACTCGTCCAAAACTCTTAGTAGCCAATCCCAGTCAACATCTTTCCCGTTCTTCTCTACAAAAAAAGCCCAATCCAACACTTGCCTTACATTAATGCAAGATGAGGCAAATTCACTCATTGCATGCCGCAGCAGAAATAGGGCATGAAGGTTAGGAGACGGCAGATACACCTTTTCTCCATATAGTTCTACTAAGTGAAAATCATTCTTCCCCAACTGTTTCAAGACCTTCTCAACTTCTGCACTTGACTTATGATGGTAGACGTTAATGAAGTCATAATGATTTTCTACCATAAAATCCCTCCAGAAGAAAACAGTATGGTGTTGATGACTATTGTCTATCTTGATTCCTTTATCTTTTGCAAGGGCCGTATCAGCCTCTTTCTGCTTTCCAAACTGCCATATGTCTATGTCCCCACATGGACGATGCTCCGGTTTGGGCCAATTCAAGCTGCATGCATAGCCTTTTAGCACCATCATCTTATAACCATTAGAGTTGTGCCAGGCAGCTAACTCAGCTATGGTGCGTTGGTACAATTCATAACGATACTCGTAGCTTTGAAGCGTATTGCCAATCCACTGAAGTAATAGCTCCTTGGGGGGCCTTGCTTGGTCTGGCATGCGCTCTATACCATCCAGAACTATGGCCGACAACCCCTGTCTAAAAGACAAGACTTCAATGGCTTTCCAATCGGTGCCGGGAGGAATTGGCCCAGAATAATGACCAATCCCTAGTTTTACAAGCCTAAGAAAAGATTCTTTCAGATTCGTGTTCATTAGCTTTTGACCAATTCCATCAACTCATCCATTCTCCGCAAACTCTTCTCCCGTACATAATTTGCGTTGTAATACTTCAAAGCATTATTGCCTTTTTCTTCGAGAACTGCCTTATCCATTTGAGACAACTCAATTGCCAACTTTGCAAAACCATTTGCATCACCAGCCGGCAACGCCCATCCACATTGGGCTTCGCGTATCACCTCAGCACCTTCACCGTTCAACACGGCTACAATGGGCTTCCCCGCTGCCATATACGACGATATTTTTGCTGGAGCATACAACTTAAATAATGGATCATCATTTAATGTTACAAGCATCGCGTCAGCCTGCTTAAAGAACCAAGACATCGTCTCTGCCGGGAAGCGACCAAGAGTAAAGACGGTTTCTTCCAGCCCATTGTCGTTTATAAACTGTTTTACCCAATCTAGTTTACGACCATCACCTACAATTATCCATTTTATATCTTTATGCTCCTTAGTTAATAAAGCTGCTTGCATAGTGCATTCAAAACCATGAGCCTCCCCAACGGCACCTGCGAACATCAACTTAAACCCTTCTGGAATTACTGGAGCATTCTCAGGGATTACCAACGCACCATCATTTCCATCAGACCATTGAGGACAATACACTATCTTATCTTTGTAATCTCCATATTCAAGAACGCTTTTCTCGAAACTCCTTGAACTGATCAATATCCTATCTGAATGCTTATACTCACTTTTTACATAGTGCCTAAAAAAAGTAAGGACATACTTGTTATTAACACCACCTGCAGCCGTTAAGCTTTCTGGCCACAAATCAAGTACCCAAGTATAGAGTGGGACTTTCCTTATCCTTTTATATAACACGCCCGGGGCAGACATCATTACGGGCGACAACTGCTGAACAAACACCCTGTCATACTTATGAAACAGTGCATGGAACACCATATACACCCATGCCACCATCAAATAGCTGAAATAATTCAGCATCAACATGATCTTGTTGTGGCCACGAGGGATTATGGGCAACCGGGTAACCTTCACACCATTCACCTCTTCGTGACGTTTTTTAAACCACCCATACCCTTTATGGAAGACACCATCAGGATAATTAGGTATACCTGTCACGACGTGAACACTGTGCCCATCTTCTGCCCAGTGAAAGGCGATATCATTTCCCCTGAACACCTCAGGATAGAAATACTGACAAACAAATAGTATCTTCATAAACTCTTTATTCTCTTTAATACATTCTCGAACGCCAGCCCTCCAAATGCTAGACACCAACCCAATCCTGCTCCAATAGTATTATGAGTCACATCATCAATTTGTGCAACACCCTTTTCAAATACATACTGGTTTATCTCTATAAGAACAGAACATACAACAGCTATCAGCAACAACTTCCATAGTCTAAGTTTCGGTAATAATAATTTCATCAAAAAACCTAGAGGAATAAATAGCACGACATTAAGGACTATGTCCCATACGCTTACCCCCGGAGTGTGATTTATTACGGCACGATATGTCCAGAAAGGGGTTAGCTCTAATCTTGCGAACTCAAAAGATTGTACGCCTCTACATATTATAGTAGAACATACAACAATAAAAACATATTCAAATAGCAGAACCCCTATCAATATTTTTTTCTTATATATTATTCTACTGCTAAACAGTATAATAACGAGTGACACACATGTCACAATCAGTGAACCATAAAGGACGCTGTGAGGGATACCGGTGCTGAAAAAATTTTCAAAATTGCTCCAATTTATCATTACTTTTCCCCTACTATCTTCTCCAGAATCCCAATCAACTTATCCACTCGTTGCTCATAGTTATCATATGTCAACAACTGCTTCTTCCCGTTATCGACCAACTGTTTGGCATATTCTTTATTAGTTGCAACCTTATAAATTGCAACTGCCGCATCCTCAGCATTAACTGCGCTATAATAGCAGGCTGCATTGCCACACAACCCTTTTGCAAAATCCAAATCTGTAGTCACAATAGGAACGCCCATTTTCATTGCCTCAGGATATGTTGCAGAAAAACACTCAAGAAGTGATGGTAAAATCATTATGTCGCTTTGTTGATATAGATTAGGGCACTCAACAACATCAACCTTCCCGATAAGAACAAAATTATTTTTTACTACTTCTGGGATAACCAAATCCCCTTCGTCAACAGTCAGGACAAATCTAAAATTGAAATCAGGATGATTCTCTCTTAATAATTCTGCACTTTCGACAAGCAATTTAAGGTTCTTGTGTGGATAGTTAGCAGTAATTGTCAAAAGAGTTGTTCCATCAAAACTTGGTAATGAAATGGCGTGAGTCCATTTATATGGAGTGTCAAAAACCTGGTTATAGTAATTAGTTACACTGAATACTGTTTTCTTAGGGAAAAGAGATTTAACCCTATCGGTAGTAAAGGGGTTTTCGGTCCAAAAGAAATCAGTGCTCCGCCCAAACATGTACCGCCATAACAAGCATTTCAACTTTACTAATAATCTTTCTGCCGGAGGCAACATTGTAAAGTATGGTGAATCAGGCAACAAAGGATGTGGTATAGCCCACCCACTCAGGTGGGCGACTTTTGGATTCCATCTTGACGGTCCAAAAATAGTAAGAACGGCATCAATACTATGTATTTTTACACAACCATCTAAGAAAGAATCCCTTCCGAACACTAATGTTTGGAGGTTATTTTTTACGTCATACGTGTAAACTTCTTTGACGTTGGTATAACCTTCAATCCTGCTCTTTGTGCATTCCATCTTAGATGAAAGTACGACAATAAAAAAGTGATTATGAAATTCATTCAACAAGCCACAAACAGAATCTGCAACTTGAATTCCACCACCAGCCTTCAGATTTGAACAATTTATCAGTATGTTCATTTAAGAATGATTAACGTTCAAATTATTATTTGCTCTCCATTAACAATTGAGGCATATTGACATGATAAGAATAGAACCTAGCACCAGCCTGAGTTAGATGTCTACAATCTTGACTAATGAATTTCCCATCATCATCAAAAACTCGAACTTCACCATTAGATTGCCTTACTATTGCTATCATATCTATATAAGAATCACTATATTTATTAGATAAAGTATCATTTCGTTCCTCATAACCTTCCTCCATTTTTATGGTCATATTATGATAATCGGGTTCGTTACGATGTCTGTATATTATACCATTTGATTTCCCGAAATTTTTCTCTCCAACGATATACAACCTTTTCCCCACCGGAATGTAATTCCTTTTTAAATACTCTATTTTGTTCTCATTTATTCCCTTGGAAGAGTAAAAAACAACATCTGCATTATTAATCATATATAAAGCCTTATTATCATTTGAAACACCATTATTGATGAATGCATCTTCCATGTATGAAACATCTACTGAGTCTTTAATACTAGATTCTAGGATAATATTAACCCAATCTCTACCAAAGCTATTACCGATTACCAACCATTTTTCCCTGTTGTCTTCAACGAAATCTCGATCGTACTCATAACCGCGATCATTATAAGCAGCATGCATCCCTCTCCGTTGTTGACCTTTATAAATACCAAGTTCTGGTACATCGCGGGTTACACCGGCATTTGCATATACATATAAGGAAAAAGCATTGATAATAATGAATAACAGCCCACAGGCGACAAACACCTTTCTTTTATTTGGTAATGTCTCAATAAACTTATAAGAAAGGATAGTTAATATAGCCAAAATAATCAAATACAGAAATAGGACTTTAATAGAATAGATATTATCAGTAAATGAATACCTTATAAAGGCAAGAAGGATCTGATGCCAAATAAAAATACTGAAACTACATTTCCCCAATAATGCCAAAACCTTAGGACTAAATAATTGCGTTTTATTACTAGCAATCGGCAATATAAACAAAAGAAAGGCACTTAACAGACATACAAGAATTAATCTAACCTGCGGTATTAAATGCCAATCTGTATTTAAAAAAACTAATATAAAGAGGGCAACATAAAGTGATGCAGTTATTGCAATAGAAAGACCTTTCCCGCTTTTTACACTATTATAATGCTTCTCATAATATACAAACACCAATCCTCCGAGACAAAACTCAAAGAACCTATATTGTAAATAATAAAATCTTGGTGCTTCATTCTTTTGTAATATATACAATAAAAGAGAAATAACTGCTGCACCATATAGTACAATATTGAATAATTTTTCGCTCTTGTCTTTCGCCCATTTATGAACCAAAATAAAAATGAGCGAAAAAACAATATAATATTGCATTAGCACCCCAACATACCATGTATGCATTAGAGGCTTATACTCATTAACAACATCCCAGTAGTTGCTAGTTGTAATACATGATAAAATATTATTTGAAAAAAAAGATGTCGCAACTACTGATTCGCATAGGTTTTCGTAGTCGTCTGGGAGCATGAAATAGAGCCCCCATAGAACACAAGCGACGCATGCCACTAGTAATAGCGGCAAAAGCCTCAATAGCCTAAGCCTCAGGAATTTAAAAAAATAAGTCCAGTTATAGTCCTCGGTCTTTAAAAGTGATTTTAACGTGAAAAAACCTGCTATTACAAAGAACACATCCACGCCTAGATAGCCGTATGTGCATATACCCATATGGTATAACACTACAGCGGTAATAGCAAAACCTTTTAAAACGTCAAAACAGGATTTACGCATTTGATTTTTTAAATTTTATGGATGAATAAACACTTAATAGCCAACCAATAATTAGCCATATAAAGCATGAAGAAGAACGCAATATGAACCCATTATGCATGGTAAAAATAACGACATTTGACGTGCCTAATAGGACAATGTACTTTATGCTATCTCCACCTGCGTTTTTAAGCGCACGCCCTGCAATAAACCCAAATAATGAAGCGATTAATACCATTCCGGTAATACCCCCATCCGCCCACGGCTCCAACAAATAAGTACTTACATTGAATGCTCCAATATTCTGTTCAATTGGTTCAAACCCGCTCATTTCTGTTGTTGGAATAAATAAGCTCCAAAATGCCTCCGTAGTATAAAAAGGGTATCCTTTGGGGATAATGGTCTGCATTGCATTTTGAAGATTAAGGAAATTAGGGGCACAATACATGTATATAGTAAACAGCGCAAATTGCAGTATAAAAGTTAAGCTACCTATTTCCTCAGCTCTTTTGGCCCCAACATACCCAATAATGCCAACAGCAAAAATGCCGAGCAGTAATATTTGCTTCTTTAATTTTTTAGATTGCGCTCTGTTTTGAGCTGCGAACAGTAAAAAGTATGACGTTGCAAATAGAATTATTGCCTGAAACATATATCCTCTCCATCCTGATAACAAGTCACAAAATATGCACCCCACAGCTAATACTAAAGATAGTTTACGCACTAATGGTTTGTTAGAAAACTTTAAGACAAGAGGCACAAGAACGTAACTTACTCTGCTAATATTTATGAACTTATAAAAAAAACCTTCAGAAAAAGCAATCTTTAATGCATCCGTGTCACCGCTTAATAAAGGTACCATCCCCAGGGTTAACACATTCAGAAAAAAAGAAAAAATGTAAACTATTTGTAATGCTATGACAATTTTATGAAAAAAGGATGAAGAGCTAAACTTGATGTCATTTGATCCTTTTCTTCTTTTAATTCGATAACCTACTAGAAAGCTTAGAAAGAACCCATAATTCACTAATACTATTGCGTATGCTAGCATATTTGTCCATGTGGCTTTAAAATCATACAGTTGAAGGTCCATCCTGGCAACGGTTAGCATTAATAGCCAAAATGTATACCAAATAACTAAAGGTGAAGTATAGGTTTTTGACCGCTTTATCTCCAAGCCATCGAGCAAAAGAACCAAAACAATCAACATTATAGTCCATACCCAGTTCTCTTTATCAGCAATGGTAATCAAGAACAACAACTGATATATGTTAAAAACAACGAATTGAGGTATAAAACTCAATCTATTAGCCTTTAATCCGGGATTCCCCTGGCTCGAAGTATTAGCTACTGTAGTTAGATCCATCAAAGAAGAAGACTTATATTACAAGAATCAACTATTCCTCCTCACGAGGTATTGAGTCGCTATGTTTATTCAGTATAAATCTAATACTATTAATAATTAGTGACGTTAATTTTTCTCCACCCCAGAAATTAATATATGGTGCTGAAGTATAATTAATAATAAACTTATTAATGTGATAATTAAAATTAATATACTTATATTGAATGTCAGAATCAATAACAACTGGGTCTTGATTCAAAAAGTAAGCACCGAATTTGACGATAAAGTCGTTTGAAATAGGTTTGAGAGATTCGTCAGCAATCATCTTAATAGCCTCTTCTGGAGTAGACGGCACATAGCAGGTATCCTCGTACGAAAAGATTGCCGGTCCCATCAATATACTGGGTTTCCCCCAGAATGACGATTCAATACACATAGTAGAGCCAAAACCCACAACTTTGTCGACATGATCCAAAATCGAATAAGTACTCATCTCGCTAGTCGCAGGAATTACTGTAATGTTGTTAAACTCTTTTGGTAAATCCAACAGCCTTGTATGGTACTTATAGTGCACCTTTGATAAATTGGGGTGAATTCGTAAATAATAATGAATATTCTTCGGCGAATTCTTAAGTAAGTAAACTATGCTTTCGTATTGCGTCGGAAACATCTTCAAGGTATCCCAATCATCTCCAACAGCTGCATATTCATCTTCCGATGAATTCATAATTGCAACATTTATCTTATCTGTTTTGAAATCAGGGATTGAATCCTTCTTTTGATTGGCAGTATATGCAACATCTCCAGCCTCCTCTCCATTTCTTCTTTTTTTGTAGAAAGACTCTCCAAGTATCTGTTTCTCTTCTTGAGAGAGATCATAGTTGTCCCAGCAAAATTTTATCCTTCTTGCCAGTTCTTTTATGTTGTGAGGCAAAGAATTCTCAAAAGCAACTTTATATTTTTTACCATTACTATTCTTGATATAATCCTCTATCATAAGAGTTTGAACACCTTTAATAATTCCAATATCGTAAATGGGACGATATTCTTGGAACCTACCATTGTATGAATAAATCACATCCGGACTTTCATTATCTACAACATCATAAAATGCGTCTACGAAAGAGGCACTTTGTCTAATTAGAGAATCGAAATACGGCTTTGTCTTAGCGTTGATCAAAGGGCTCATGTTCCTAGTTAATGAGATATATGAGGACATTATTGAAAGACCAATCTTTACACCCCGGTATTCTTTAGACCTTAGTTGGTCAGCATTAGAAAAATCGTATAATTCTTTAGTGTCATTTGATTTAACACGTTTCAGTTCTTTATGCTCTATATTATAGTGCTTAAGCACTTTATGTGTACAATACTTGCACCATTTACAAGCTGCAGAACTACCGTACCTATTGAACATACAATAGTTATTAACCCCACCACACGTATAAAATACCACATCATTAGATGAGTCTTCTTGGTATTTTTTTGCTTCATCCATTAATTCGCCTAAAAACTCTGTACCAAAACAGGAGGCATAATAGAATAGTATTTTCTTCATTTCAACTTATTATTTAATTATTTATTCTTTTCTTAATTAAAGTAAAGAAAGACAAAAATCGATCATAATTATTGTAGAAGACATAACCCATCAAAATACAAGATAGTGCTATGTTAATACAGACATTTACATCTATCGTAATAGCAACCACAACCAAAAGATATAATATACTTGATGTAATGTAATACTTTAAATTAATCTGGTTTATACTGGCCCAAGCAAAACGGATCCTCGCCACCAAAATAGAAAGAAACGATATGTTTACAGCAACACAAGCCCCTAAAAGTCCAAATAAATAAACAAGAGGTATTGTTAATGCTATTGAGGCTAAAGCGCCCACTAAACTAGAATAAAAGAAATATTTACTTTTTTTCTGAGCCACAAAAACTCCACTAACAATATCAGAGAAAGACAAAAACAGAATACTTAATGTTAAAAGAGGAATATATTGCCACGCGTCAAAAAACTCGCTTGACGCAAAAATGCGAACTATTAACTTACTAAACAAACAGACCAAACACCCAAATATAATTAGTAATGACATTATCATTTGGGCAGTTCTATTAAAGAAGGAATTGAAATCCTCTTTCCCATACTCCTCTAACACTGTGATGTTCCATGAATTTGAGAAAATTGAGGAGCACATTGATAAGATGCTAGGAAATTTATTAGCTACAGCAAATACACCTAAAGCAGACAAACCTACTATTTTTTCGATAATCGGGCGGTTTATACCATTTATCATCCACCACATTATACTATTTGGTATCAGTGGTATTCCATACCTTAAAAGTCTAAAAAGTGGACCCTTATCAATAGAATTGAAAGCCACATATTTATATGATCCAGAATGGAACATAGAGAAAAATGCTGCAATAATATTGGTAGCAACAATAGCAATTATGTAGCCTCCTAGTTTATATTGACGAACGAGTAAGAAAGAGAAAATAGCAACTAATAACGCTTGTAATATACCGGTCACACTATATGTAACCATTTTATCAATACTCCTGGTAAACTGCTGTGTATAGCTTTGGAAAGCCGCACTTACCATCATCCAATAGATATACCAAATATTCCCAATAAAGGAGCCTTCTCCACCAAACAGAAACGCGAAACTTTTTATTCCATACAATACAAGGGCACAAACAAAAAACGCGATTAATATAAAAGATAGCCCTGAAGTGTAATACTGCTTTTTTTCTTCATTGTCAGCATTTTTAGGAAAAACAAAGATTGCATCAGCTAAACAACATGTGACAAAACTCAGTAGGATTGATGAATATACAGTTATAATATCAACAGTTCCATATTCACTAGGAGTGAGCCACCTGGTATACAAGGGCAACATCAGAAAGCCAATAAAATAGCTTCCAGCCCTCCCAATAAAAACTAGTAATGTATTTTTTCCTAGACGCTTATATCTTTTATCTACCATTACACTTTGATATTATGCAACAACTGGGATCTGAGTCTTAGGAGTATTCTGATCATGAAAACTTACGCCCAGTTAAAAACAGAAAACACAAAAGTTTACCCTCCAAGGGAGTTTTCTCCCTTGAAGGAAATTGTATCACTTGGTATTAAATGGCTGTCCAACCACCATCTACCAATAGGTTATGGCCGGTAATGAAAGATGCCTCATCTGACAGCAAGAAAGAGACGGCAGGGGCAACCTCTTCGGGTTTTCCCAATCGCTTAAGAGGGGACTTCTCGCTATATTTTTCTATAAATGAGGGATGCTGTTTATCAATAATACCACCAGGAGAAACAACATTTACACGGATACCATATTTTCCAAAGTAGGATGCAAGGTAACGTGAGAAGTTTATGATACCGCCTTTAATAGCAGGATATGCAGCTGGAGAAGTTCCACCATAACCCTCATAGATGGTAAAGTCATTACCAACAACGCCATAAATAGAGCCAAAGTTTACGATAGAGCCCGATTTCTGCTTCTTCATCACTTCCAACGTCTTCTGGCAAAGGTAGAAGCAACTATTTAGCTGCCATTCAACATTCTTTCTCCAGGACTCAATGGGGATGTCCTCAAAGAATGCTCCCCAGTCCTTAGTACGAGGATAACCACTATTGACAAGACCATCAATACGACCATACTTCTCTACCACATCTGCAATCAATTTGTCAATTGCTTCTGTTGAGGTTACATCTAGGTGATATGTACCCTTTTCCCAGTCGGTATCAAACGCAATATCACAATTAACAACAATGGCATTTTTTTTAACGGCATCTTTTACGATTTCACGACCAATTAGGCCACCACCACCGATAATAATGACTACTTTGTTACTAAGCATTA
>ERZ795057.1581-NODE-1581-length-19258-cov-5.795032_pt1 | contig 19258 bp, 16 predicted proteins | sample MGYA00375141_ERZ795057 | MGnify/ENA primary metagenome ERZ795057 (study PRJEB30186, sample SAMN05720163) | activated sludge metagenome | isolation source: Anaerobic digester | place: Hong Kong | collected 2015-01-26 ... | reverse complement strand
GGCAGGGAGACCGGCATTACTCCCCAGGTGGGCATCATCCCCATCAAGTGTGCCGACTCTTCCGGGTACAGCAGCACCGAAGATCTTGCGAAAAGCGTGGACTATCTTCTCGGGCTTCTTTCAGGCCCCCTCGCCAATCGCCACCTCATATGCAACTTCAGCTTCGCCACCTCGGGAAACACTTTTTACCGGGATGAGGAGATGGAGATGTTCTTCAAAACCCTCTTCGACAGAATCTCCGCTGCGGGAGGGCTTTTCTTTGCCGCCGCAGGAAACGAAAACCAGAACGTAAATCAGCGCTACGTTTATCCTTCCCGAATTTCATCGCAAATATTTCTCGCCGTAGCGGGGACCACCGAAACGGGCCATCTTGCCACATCCTTCTCGAACTACGGCGATAGGACCATCGATATCGCCACTCCGGGGAACGCCATTGTCACCACCTTGAGAGATGGAGAAAGTCTGCAATCCGTAAACGGCACCTCCTTCGCCTCTCCTATCGCCGCAGCTACCGCCGCCGCTCTCTGGGCCCGCAACCGGGATCTCGTCAACTGGCAAGTGCGGAACGTCCTCTTGAACGCCGTGGATACGCCTCTCTGGACTGCCGGAAACAGCATGGCCCCCGCTGCAAGCGTGGCGGTAATTTCCGGAGGAGATATGGCACCGGAAAAACTGAGAGAGTCTTTTTTCGTAAACTCCACCAAGGGAATCGTTCCAAAAGCTCTGAATCTGGTGAATGATTCCGAGGAAAACAGTTTGGGAGGAGGATGCCACGTCGGGGCAACCGAAGCTCCGGCGCTGCTTCTCATGCTCCTTCCCCTCGCGGGGTTTTGTATCGCCAGGAAATTCTAAGAACATCTTTCTCGAAAAACTTTTGGAGACAACGTTTTTCATGGGGGAAAAACGCTAACGTTGTAGAATCGCGCAAGCATGCAAGGGCCAAAAAACAGGAACGGGAATAAGATAAACAGATAACAAGGGGGTTTTTTGCTATGGCGCACAAAAAAGGCATGTCTTTCAAGGTAAAAAGCGTTCTTGCCGCAGGCACCATCATGATACTGGTGCTCATTTCGGTGCAGTATATCAGCTATGTCACCGCCCGGGAAAACTTGGTCACCACCATCCAGGAGAGCGCTCTGGGAACCTGCGAACTTCTCTCCCAAGCCCTGGAAGTGGAGACCCAACACATCCTCTACGAGGCGAACATTCTCGCCAAATCCGCTCTTTCGGATTTCTCCAACGGAAACTTTATGCTCTCCACAAAAACGACCTCACTCGAGGGGAAAGAAGTTCCGTTGCTCTTCTTCTCCAGCAACGGCCTCAAAGCCATTACGGGAAACGACGAAATCCCCTCGGGCTGGGCTTCCCAATACGGGGGCAAGTTCGCCATTCTCCAACCCTTCGAGAACATGCTGCTTCCCGTGGCAGCCTCCACGGCATCCAACGGTATCGACGATTCGGAGATTCGCGTTTTCACCGAAAAAGACCCCGTCTACCAGGCTACCATGATCGAAAAAAAACCTTTCAGCACATTCTCCAAAAACTACGAAAATCCCTGCCAGATCCTCTTCACTCCCGTGATGGACACCAAAACGGACAGCGTAGCCATGGTTCTCATAAATGCCATCTCTCTGCGGGAAATTCTGGAACAGGCGGAATCTGCATCTCTTGGGGAGGGGGGATACGGTTTCGTCTTCGATCCCCAGGGAGTCATGATCTCTCACCCCGTGTTGGCTGCGGGAGCCGCCATTCCCACGGAAGCCCCGGAATTCTGGGAAGCCTATCAAAAAACCTCCCAAGGAAATACCGCCAAAGTTCTGCAGCTTTCCTACAGATTTGAAGGAGTGGAAAAATACGCCTTCGTGGTAAAGCTGGAAAAACTGCAGTGGTATGTGGGAGTCAGCGTTCCCGAGGATATGATCCTGACCCCCCTCAAAACCATGCGGCGCCGGACCCTTTTCGTCTCCATCCCCGGAGTGCTCCTGGGGCTTCTCCTTCTGGCCTTCGCCATATCCCGCCAGGTGGCTCCTCTCAAAAAGATCGAGCAGGTGGCGGGAGCTATTGCCAAGGGCAACCTGGGAACCCATATTTCCGGAGATACCGAGAGTAGAAACGAAATCCTCCGGGTCATGGGCGCCTTTCAGATTATCGGAAACTCCTACCGCGAGCTGGTTTCCAAAGTGCGCACCCTGAGCGGGCATCTGGAAAGAAGCAGTCGGGAACTCCTGGAGATCAACCAGAGGGTGGACAATGCGGTGGAAGCCTCTCGAAGCGCCAAAGAATCCATGAACTCCATGCTGGAAAACATCTCCTCCGCCACGGCTCAGACCAATGCAGGGGTGGAAGAGGTTTCCAGCGGAGCTCAGGACTCCGCCAGAAGTGCCTCGGATATCAGCGAACGCACTCTCAAGATTGCGGAAGATGTCAATAACGGAGGCCAGGCGGTTATCCGCATGGCGGATGATATGGAGGAACTTGGGAAAGCCAACGCTCGAGTGGTAGGAGCTATCGAAGAGCTTGCCACCTCCATGGAAGGCATCAAGGGCTTCGTAAAGACCATCACGGGCATTGCGGATCAGACCAACTTGTTAGCCCTCAATGCCGCCATCGAAGCGGCCCGGGCGGGCGAAGCGGGCCGGGGTTTCGCAGTGGTGGCGGAAGAAGTGCGCAAGCTTGCGGAAGAAAGCAACGAAGCTGCCCGAAATATCGCCCAGATTATCGAAGGCATTAACACGAAAGCCAAGACTGCAGTGACGGACACCAAAGAAACCGAAAGCATTCTCAAGGAAACCCTGGAAGAAACCCGTGCCACCTCCCAGGAGATCACCGGAGCGGTATCCCAGGTAAATGCCCTGAACGATGCCATTCAAACTATCGCCGCTGCAGCGGAGGAACAATCCGCAAGCAGCCAGGAGATCGCCAGCGCCATCGAGAATATCGTGGATCTTCTCCGGGAAGGAGAAGAAGTTTCCATGCACGTGGAAGAATCTTCCACTCAAGTATCGGAGGGCATGAAGGAACTCGGCACACTTCGGGAAGAACAGAGCGCTATCGTACGGGAGCTCGAAGAGCTTGCAGCCTCGTACCGTCTCGAGGAAAACGAAGGCTCCCGACTCTCTCTGAAGGAATAGTTCCCCAGGCACACAGGGGCAAACTTAAAAAGGAGGGCCTTTTCAGGCCCTCCTTTTTATTTCTTCCAGTATTTTCCGTCCCCCCGCATGAAAGGAGAGAGCCTCCAATTCACATGGAGAAATTAGAAAAAAGCCCTCCGGCATAAAGGAAGGCGGCTCCTTTCTCCAGGAACACCGATAAACCTCCAGAAGGACCCGGTTTACCGTGTAGGAATGACGCACCGAGCAAAGCCGTTCTTCCACCCTTACGGCAAAACCCTTCTCCCGGAAAAAATTTTCCAAGATCTTTCGGGACACCTCCTTTTTCCCGGGAACCTCCACCCCCGGGAACTCCCAGAGACCTCCCAAAATTTCCCCCTCGGGGCGGCGGCAAAGCAGATAGTTTCCACGAACATCCTGCAGCACCCCGACGATTACGATTCGCCGCACGGAAGCCTTTTTTTTCTCCTGCCGAGGGCGTAAAGGCACCACATGACGCAATCGGGCGAGACAGCGCTTTTCCAGAGGGCACCTTTCACACCCGGGTTTTACGGGAGTGCAGCAGAGAGCTCCGAACTCCATGAGAGCCTGGGTAATCTCCCGAGGGGCATACTCTTCCATGGCTTTTTCGATAAGAGAGGCAAGAGTTCGGCGAAATCCTTTTTCCTTGGGAGATCCTTCCCAATCGAGATAGCGAGCGAAAAAACGCTCCACGTTGGCATCTATGGCGGGAACCCGCCTATTCCAGGCGATGCTGGCAATGGCTCCGGCGGTATACTCTCCCACTCCGGGAAGCTGCAAAAGCTCTTCCGGGCTTTGAGGAAGCTCTCCCTTCCACCGCTCCAGGATCTTTTCCGCCGCCGCCTTGAGATTCCGGGCACGGCGATAGTATCCCAGGCCTTCCCAATACTTCAAAATCTCTTCTTCCGAGGCTTCCGCCACATCACGCAGAGAGGGAAAGCGCTGAATCCATCGCAAAAAATAGGAAACCCCCCGCTCCATCTGGGTTTGCTGCAACATAATCTCCGAAAGCCACACATGATACGGAAGATATTCCTTCCTCCAGGGAAGGGAACGGCCATGCTTCCGAAACCACGACACCAGCTCCTCCGCAAAGGGTGGAGGGAGAGGCGTCAAAAAATCGGGCATTTTCTCTCAGGAGTCATGCCTAAGCCCCGAGCAAAAAAACTTTTTTCCCGGATCTAGCACGTTTCACAGGAAGCGCATCCTCCCCCGGAGGGATATCCCCAGGTAGCGAGGAAATTCGGATTTTTCACGAAGGGCCGACCTACGCCGATAAGAGTGCAGCAGCCTCTTTCCAGAAGGGATTCCGCCTCCTCGAAAGAACGGATATTTCCCGTACAGAGAACGGGCACATTTCCCACTCTCTGCTGAATCGCCGCCGCATAGGGGGCCCAGGGAGCGCTGCGGGGAGCGTCGAAACCGCAGAAGTTACCGCTCACGCTAATCAGATCCACTCCGAGAGAGGCAAGTTCCTTCCCCGTCCAGAGGACATCCTCGAAGGTAAGTCCCCGGGGCTTTTCCGAAAGTTCGTCCGCCACGGCAAGACGCACCGAAAGCAGCGCCTCACCCAGCTCTTCCCGAAGGGCCGCCACGATATCCCGAAGAAGCCGGGAACGTCCCGCAATATCCCCTCCAAACTCATCCTTCCGGATATTCGTGAGGGGACTCAAAAACTGCCCCAGAAGAAAACCGTGGCAGGCATGGACCTCCACTCCCGCATATCCCGCCTGAATTCCCCGGCGGGCGGCCCGCACGAAGGCCTCTCGCATCTCTTCGCACTCCTCCCGGGTCATTTCCCGGGGGACCATCCCTTCCGCATTGCCGGGATGAGGTATCGCGGAAGGCGCGAGAGGAACGAAATTCCGGAGGAGCTCCGGATCTTTTACGGCGCTTCCCGCATGATTGATCTGCACCAGACCTGGAACGCCGGCATTCTGAAAGATCTTTCCCAGGGGCAGATGTTTTTCCACGAGTTCTTCCGCATGCAAACTGTACTGGCCTCGCCGAACATATCCGTCCTTACGCACCGCATGATGCTCCAGGGTCACCAGCCCTGCTCCGCTAGCGGCAAACTTGCGGTACATTTCAAGCCCTTTCTCCGTGGGCACCCCATCTTCATCGGCACTTCCCGAAGCCATGGGAGCTACCACCACACGATTCGAAAGAACCAATCCCCGCAATTCCAAAGGGGCCCAAAGCCGTTCCTTTACAAGCATCTTTTATTTCTCCTTTCGAAAAAACCGAAGGCTATACGTTAAACCGGATCTCTATCATATCTCCGTCCTGCACGAGGTACTCCTTGCCTTCCAGGCGGAGAAGCCCCTTTTCACGGCAGGCCCCGAGGGTCGCTCCGGCCTCGATAAAATCGTTGTAATGCACCACCTGGGCCCGGATGAATCCCCGGGCGAGATCGCTATGAATGGCTCCCGCGGCATCCACCGCGGTATCTCCCCGGGAAATGGTCCAGGATTTTACCTCGTCCTTACCGGTAGTGAAGAAGGAGATCAATCCCAAAAGCCCGTAAGCTCCGGCGATAAGGCGATCCCTGCCGGGTTCGGAAATCCCCAGATCCGCCATAAACTCCTGCTGCTCCTCCGGAGCGAGCTCCCCCATCTCCATCTCCATGCTTCCGTACACCCGCACCACCGGGAGGCCATGCAGCTCCATGAGGGCGTGGAATTTTTCGTACTCCGGAATGGAAGCATTCTCTATCTGGGTTTCGTCGAGATTGAGCACCACCATTTCCGGCTTCCGGCTGAGAAATGCGAATCCCCGAACCATGCGATCCTCGGCATCGGAAAACTCCATCTCCCGAAGAGGGCGTTCCTCCATGAGGAAATCCTGGCATCGCGCAAGAAGCTCCAGCTCCTTCTCCTCTTCGGGAAGGCGCTTTTTTTTGGCCTCCAGCCTCTGCCGGCGATTTTCGATAACCCCAAGATCCCGGTACATGAGCTCCGTTTCCACGATCTGCCAATCCCGGGCCGGATCGATGCTGTCTTCCGGATGCAGCACATCGTCGTTGGCAAAACAGCGAATAACGTGAATGAGAGCATCCGCATCTCCCACGAAGGAAAGAAAGGCATTTCCCAATCCCGCCCCCTTGCTGGCATCCCGGGAAAGTCCCGCCAGATCCACGAATTCCATGGTAGCGGGAGAACTCTTCTTGGGTTCGAAGATTTCCGTAAGCCGATCATGCCGGGCATCGGGCACTGAAACCATGGCCTTGTTGGGATCCGTCTTTCCTCCCGCATAGGCCTTAACCTCCGCTCCCGCCCGGGTAATAACGTTGAAAATCGTGGATTTTCCCGAAAGGGGAAGTCCTACAATACCGCAATTTACCATAGCTTTTCTCTCCTCCGCATAGCGTTTTCTTATGCCGAAAATCCTTCCGGCTTCGATTCCTAAAGGCATAACATGCAAAAAAGGGGTCCCTAAAAATTCTTGACCCTTCGGGATTACGGGAAAAGCATACCACAAGGAGGAGAAGAAAAGTGATACGATAAAAGGAGCTCTTTTATCGGAATAAGACGGAATTATCTGATTTGATAGTAAATATCCGCACGACGTTGACAATTTCAGAATACATGATATGATTCCCGCAGGTTCAGGGAAGAAACTCTTTTCCCGAAGCGTGCAACGCTCTCCTTTGTAGGACAGCTTTTCCATAAAGGAACCCGCACCAACCAACACACACCGCTGAGGAGGACCGCAAGGTCCTCCTCATACTTTTTTGACCTCCCGAAAAAATCCCTCGGCATTTTTACGTTGCATAACCCCCACCGCACGGGTACACTACCTATAGAAGAACATGAAAAAATGTTTTTTCAACTTCAAAACGAGGGAGGGGAACTTCATGTCCCTGGAAGAAAAAGAACCCGTTATCCCCGAGGAAGAGCTCGAAAAAAACCCTGTCATCACAGGATTTGAAAAAATCGCTTCGGAGCTGCGAAAAGAGGGATATACCGTTCTTCTCTGCATTTCTCCCTACGATCCGGAAACGGGAGAATCCCCCCGCATCGCGGGAACCGTTACCTACCGGGGAACTTCGGATCATCCGGAAGACGTGGAATTCCGCACCATAGAACAAATAGGTTTGGCCACGGGAGTTATCGCCCCTGGAGGGAACGCCTGACATAGCAGCCCCTCTCCTTTTCCAACCGTCAAGATCGGCCCGGGAAAGGCTTTTTTGTGCTGCCCCGTTTTTCTTTCCACCAAATCGATACTGTCAATATATCTTTCATTCCATCTTAAAAGGAGAATTGATCTATGTGCCGTATGCTCCTCGCAAATCGGGAAGGCATTTTTCGCCTTTGTAAGACCCTGCAAGATCTTCCCGGAGCTTTTTCCCTGGAATCCTATCTCACGAACCTGGAACTCCGCGACGGAGGAGACGGAAATGGATATGCCCTCTTTCGAAACGGGGCTCTTCTGGAGCTGCACAAAGGAGTTGCTCTCTCCTGTGCGACAATTGCCTCGGCAATGCTTGAAAGGGAGTACGACTGGGTGCTCTTTCATTCCCGGGAAGCCAGCGAGGGCTCCGTGACTGACGCAAACTGCCATCCCTTTCACGTCCCCGGAACGCCGGATCTCATAGCGGCGGTCAACGGCAACGAGGCCTCTCTTTCGAGGCTCGCCAGGGCGGCGGGAAACATTACGGACAGCGAATTCATTCTCCGGGCCGTTTCCCGCATGAAATTACCCCTTTTTCCCGCTCTATGCACCTTTGAATCCAACTTCTTCGGCTTTTACGGAAGATATCCCTTTGTGAAAAAAGGGAACCGGGACATGCTCATCTGGAAAGAAAAAGAGGGAATCGTCTTTGCCAGCGATTTCCCCTTCGGCATGAGCAATCTCGTCAAACCCCCTCAAAACTATTGCTGGTGCAACGGAAAAGATGGCCTTCTCCCTCCGGAAAGCTCTCTTTCCGAAAAAGGAGCTTCCTAAAACAATGAATATCTTTCAGATCTTCCTTCTCTCGGTACTCCTTCTTTACGGAGGAGCCAATTTCTACGTGCTGCATCATCTTCGGCAAGCCTTTCCCCGCAGAAAAAATGTGTTCGCCCTTTTCTGGATTCTCGGAGCTTTGGCCTATCCCCTGGGAAGAATTCTCCGCTCCTTTTTTCCGGGGTCCCTGGTGTTTTTCCTGCTCTTCTGGGGAGCTCTCTTCCTGGCAGGGCTCATTTACGGCGTTTTCTGGGCCTTTCTCTGGGATCTTCTGAGCCTTTCAAAACGGATCTTCCGGGGAAGAAGAGAAAAAAATCCCCGAAAGGCCCGGGCTTTCTGGATACTCGCGGGAAGCGTCACGGCCCTGCTGCTTCTTTGGGGCTACCGAAATGCCGCCTTCCCCCGAATTGCCACCCTCTCCCTGGAAGCTCCCAGCCCCGGCATCGGCATCGGGGAGGAGCGCAACTACCGTATCGCCTTCCTTTCGGATATTCATGCGGGCAAAATCGTGGCAAAAAAACGCCTGAACACTATAAGAGAGCTTCTTTATACCGCAAGCCCGGACATGGTGATCCTGGGTGGGGACATCCTGGAAAACGCTCCCCGAATAGCCGATGCCATCGGATTTCCCCAAACCATGGAATCCATGAAGGCTCCTTTGGGACTTTACGGCATAACGGGCAACCACGAGTACTATGCGGGACTGGATATTCTTCTCCCCTATTTCGAAAAATGCGGCATCACCATGCTTCGGGACGAGGCGGTTCTCGTGGATAACGCCTTTCTTCTGCTGGGACGGAACGACCGCCGGGCAGCCCAGTTCGGAGATACCCGCAAAAACCCCGAAGAGATTCTCTCCGCCCTTCCGGAGGAATACCGGAACTATCCCCTGATTATCGCAAACCATACTCCCACCAGGGAAGATTTCCTTCAGGCCCTGGAGTGCGACGCTTTGCTCCAGCTTTCGGGGCACACCCATCATGGGCAGCTCTTTCCCTTCAACTTCATTACCGCTTCTCTCTTTCAGAAAAGCTGGGGACTCTTTACGGAGGGGAATACATCTCTCTACGTATCTTCCGGCGCGGGAACCTGGGGGCCTCCCATCCGCACCAACTCGGTGTCCGAAATCGTCCTGATAAGGCTGCGCCTTTATCCGCAGGAATTCTGAGGACAGCGAAGCCACGACGCTTTTTCCTCACGGGGATGAAAAAACTATGTGCTTCAGAAGACTTTTTGTATTACCATAGAAAGCATAGAAAGACCTTGCAGGCAGGAGGAGTGCATATGTTCTACTGGTTGACGAAAAACTTTTTCAAGATCCTCTTTATCATCTATAACCGTGCGGAAGTTAAGGGACTCGAGAACTGTTCCGTTCAAGGTCCCTGTATTCTCGCATCGAATCACGCAAGCCACCTGGACCCCCCTTTGGTGGGAGCCATGTTCCCCGGAAGGCTCACCTTCGTAGCCATCGACTATCTCTTTCGCATGCCCTTCATCGGTTTCTGCATCCGTCATCTGGGAGTCATTCCCATCACTCACGACAAGGCCAGTAGCGCGGTGGAGATGCTGAAACTCTCCCTGAAACTGCTTCAGGAGGGCAAAAAAGTGATTCTCTTTCCCGAGGGAACCCGATCCTGGGACTGCAAGCTCAAGGACTTCGAGGGAGGCGCGGCCATGCTGGCCCTCAAGACGGGAGCCCCCATTCTTCCCATTTTCGTGGAGGGAACCCATCGCTCCATGCCCCGGGGAAGCAGATTCCCCAAGCCCACCAAACTTAGGATCACCTTCGGATCCCTTCTTCCTCCGGAAGACCTTCCGGAGGATCTTTCCGGCAAGGCGAAACGGGAAGCGCTTCTCAAGAAGCTGGAGCAGCGAATTCGGGAGATGGGAGCGGAATAACGGGGCCGAACAAGGGGCCCCTCTCTCCGGAAGCAGAACCCGGAAAGGGAGGATGTGCGCAAAAAATCAGGAGGAAAGAGGCCTTCTTTCAGGGACCTTTCGAAGCAGGAGGATCCCCCCGATAAAAAAGAAAACCAGCACGGGAATGCCCGCCCGGACGGAACCGGTGATCTGGGTAAGCAGGCCGAAGAGAAAGGGCCCCGCCACGCCGGCGAACTTGCTGGACATATCGTAAAAACCGAAGAATTCCGCGGTCTTTTCCGGAGGAATGAGCCGGGAAAAAAGAGCCCGGGAAAGAGCCTGAGCTCCTCCCTGGAAGAGCCCCACGGAAACCGCCAGAAACGCAAAATGCCACGGGGTGTGTACGAAATAGACCCCCAAGGCGATGATCGCATATCCCACCAAAGTCAGAACGAGGCTTTTCTTTAGCCCCCGGGAGCGGGCGAGGGCTCCCCAGGCGAGAGTGCTGGGAATTCCCACGAACTGGGTGAGAATGAGGGCTGTCACGAGATAGAGGGGAGGCACGCCGATGGCGCTGCCGAAGAGAACCCCCATCTTCATGATGGTGCCGATACCGTCGTTATACAGCCAGAAGGCGAGAAGAAAACGCAGGGTTTCCGGTTTTTTCCGGATCTCCCTCAGGGTTTCCAAAGGCCGTTTCATGGCTTCGCCCAGAGATTCCACCCGCTCTCCCGGAGGCTCCGGCACGTTCCGAAAAAGAGGAAGCGAAAAAAGCCCCCACCAGAGGGCCACCGAAAGGAAGGAGAGCCGGAACCCCCAGGAGGGGAGCAGAAATACCATGAATCCGTTGCAAACCAGGAGCACCCCTCCCCCGAGATAACCGAAGGCGTACCCCGCCGAAGAGATGGCGGGAATTCTCCAGGGCGCCGCAAGCCGGGTAAGAAGCGAGTCGTAAAAAACGTTCGCCAAAGCGAATCCTCCGGAACCCAGTATCAGCAGAAGCAGCCCCGGCATCCACTGCCCCTCCCGAAGAAAGGCCATGGCTGCGGTAGCTCCTATTCCCAGGGCGGTCATCACTCCCAGGCCGAGCTTTCTTTTTCCCGAGGCATCCCCCAGGGCTCCCGCAAAGGGGCCTCCCAAAGCCGCCAAAAGCAACCCCAGGGCGGAGGCATATCCCCAATAGGCGGTGGTACGGGAGACATCCATGCCCGCGCTCAGCACGTTCTGATAGAAAAGGGGATAGAGCACCACCATGATGGTGGTGGCAAAGGCGGAATTTCCCACATCGTAAAAAACCCACCCCCGAAGCCGGGGATGGGCAAGAATGGCACGCCACTTCATAGTTCGAAAGCTCCCGTTTCTTCCGCGCCGGGGAACACGCTACCGGCCCTCGCCGTCCGAAGGAGAGGATTCCTCCAGATCCAGATGTTCCGCAAGAAAAGCCTCCATGGCCCGGTAAAAGTCAAAGCGGTTCTCCTGGTTGGCAAAGCCGTGCCCCTCGTTATCCTTCACCATGTAGGGAACCTCCACTCCCTGCTTCCGCAGGGCCTCCACCATCTGATCCGACTCCGCCTTGTTCACCCGGGGATCGTTGGCCCCCTGGGCGATGAAGAGGGGAGCCTTGATCTTTTCGGCGTGGAAGACCGGAGAAATTTCCCGGAAGAGCTCCGCCTCGGTTTCGGGATTGCCGATGGTAATGTACATCTTCTGCCGCTCCAGCTCCCAATAGGGAGGAATGGATTCCAGAAGAGTAAAGAGGTTCGCCACTCCCACGTAATCCACGCCGCAGGCGTAGAGCTCCGGCTCCCTAATAAGCCCCATGAGGGTGGCATACCCTCCGTAGGACCCTCCGTAGATAGCGATACGCTCCGGATCCGCCATGCCTTCCTCGATAAGCCACCGGGTGCCGTCAGTAATGTCGTCCTGCTGTTTTTTCCCCCACTCCTTGAACCCTGCCATCCAGAAGGATTTACCGTATCCCGTGGAAATGCGGAAGTTCATCTGAAAGACCGCCACTCCCCGGTTGGCGAGAAACTGGGATTCCGGATCATATCCCCAGGTTTCCCGGGCCTCGGGGCCTCCGTGAGGATTCACCACCACGGGAAGATTTTTTGGCTCCACGCCCTTGGGAAGGGTGAGATAGCCGTGAATGGTAAGACCGTCCCGGCTTGTATAGGTTACGGGGCGACGTTCCGCCATGTATTCCTCTTTGATCCAGGGATAGAGATCCGCCAGAAGAATAAACTCTTCGGGCTTGTCGAGATCGTGATAGTAGAGTCTTCCGGGCATGCGGTCGCTCCCTGCGGCGATAATCATCCTCCGCTCGTCCAGGCTGGTGTCGGAAATACCTACGGAATAGCCGGGAAACCGCTTTTGCAGCTTTTCAAAAAACCTTTCCGCCTCTTCGTCGAAAAAGTGCCGGTGCCGCTTATCGCTGTAATAGGAAACCCCCAAAAGCTCTTTTCTGGCATCGGACCAGAGAATGCTCTCCAGATCCACCTCGGGGTGTTCGTAGAGCATCTCCCCGAGCTCCCGCTTCTTGGGATCGAAGGTATGAAGCGCCAGGGTATCCCGGCTCTGGTTGGAAAAAACGTAGAGATCCCGGTTATCCGGCGTAAATCCCACGGGAAGAACCTTCTCGGTGAAATCCGTGGTAATGATGGTCTCGAAGGGCTGAGATTCCTCATCCCGATAAAGCACGCTCCGCTCCAGTCCCTCCTTGGCGTAGGCGATGCGCACCTTGCCGTCGTGATCCGTTCCCCATCCCGCGATGGTGCCGGGGTTCTCCTCCACCAGCACGAGCTCTCCCGTAGAGACGTTCATGCGGTAGACATCGAAGAAACGCCGATCCCGCCGGTTCATCACCATGAGCACGTGTTCCGGATCATCCTTGAGAATATCCAGAATCCCCGTGCGCACCCCCTCGAAGGGAGTAAGTTCCTTGAAATTGGAGCCATCCCGGTTCACTCCGAAGATATGATAGTTCTCGTCTCCTCCGGTATCCTGCATATAGAGAAGCCGTTCGTCGTTGGCCCAGGTGTAGCTGCGGATATCCCGCTCCTCCACCGAGGTGATCCGCACCGGTTCCTCCAAGCTTTCCAAAGCCTGCACGTAGATATTGAGCCGATCTTTCCAGGGCTGCAGAAAGGCATAATACTTTCCGTCGAAGGAGATCTGGAACCCCGCCTTTTCGGGAAGCCGAAAGAAGTCCTCCAGGGGAATCCGGGGAGGACGCCGATCCTCCGCCCGGGCCATACCGCACAAGCCTGATCCCAGAACCAGGAGAACCGCCGTTACAACCGCAAACCACAAAATCATAGATTTCGCTCCTTTATTATGCATGAGATATGAAACACCTCCATACTTCCGATACAATGATCCTGCCTTTGGACGAACCGGCAGAAAGGGAATTTCTCGGGAAGAAAAACCCCGGGAGCTTTCAGAATAACGGCATCCTCCAAAAACTGCAACCCGGGTTTTACGCATTTACGAGGAAAGCAAAACCTCCCCGAGGCCTTTGGTGGTATTCTTTCCTTGAAGAAAAAATCGGGATTCCCCAAAGGAGGCAGCTCTCATGAGAAAACGAAAGAAACCTGACGCTCGATTTTCTTTTTTTGCACCTTCCGAGAGCCTTTTGCTTTTATGCTTGGCGGGGCTTATGGCCCTTACGGTTTTTACCGCCGTTTTCCCGGGAGGGCTCCTCCCTCGGGCGGAGGGGACAGTTCTTTTTACGGGCTCTGACGAAGGGCACTACCCCACTCTTGAGGAGGCCCTTCATGCCGCCGCTTCGGGGGATAGTATCCTCCTTGCCGAAGGAGTCTATACCTGTGCTTCGGGATACATCATAGAAAAAAATCTCACCCTCCAGGGACCTTCCGAAGGAGAGGGAATTCTCCAAACCTCGAAAACTCCGGGAGGCGTCTCCCACGCCTCGGTACTTACCGTCGGGGAAGGCCTCCGGGTTACCCTGAACGACCTGTTTATCCGACATGGAAGCAATCGCAACGGCGGAGGGATCTATCTCGGCAGAGAAAGCTCTCTCATCATGAAAAACTGCACCGTCATGAAAAACACCGCCCTCTACTCCGGAGGAGGGATTTTTGCCCGGGAGAGGAATACCTTGGAAATAACTAACTGCACCATCGCACATAATACCGCCTGGAACGGTATCGACACCAACCCATGCGGCGGAGGAATCGCCGCTTTCGAGAGCGCCCTCCGCATGACCAACTGCACCGTCTACGGCAATGCCGGGGCCTTCGGAGGAGGCATCTACAGCCAGGCCTACGACACGGGGGATCTCCTTCTGCAAAACTGCACCTTCCACGCCAACGAAGCGGAAACACTGGGGAGAAGCCTTTGTCATCACGACAACTATCGGGGAGCCGGGTTCGTGACAAACAGCATCTTCTGGGGAACCGGCAAAGGAGAAATATACGCCCCCACCCCCCTTACCATCACCTGTTCCGTTACAGATCTTCAGGGAGAGAGAAACACTTCGGAAAATCCCCGCCTCGGAGCTCTGGAAAATAACGGAGGCCCCACGTCGACATGCGCCCTCGGTGCGGGAAGTTCCGCTCTGGATGCGGGATTGAGCGTGGGAGCACATACCTTCGGGAAAAGAATTCTCACCATCCCGGAAAGAGATCAGCGGGGAGTACCCAGGCCCCAATTCGACGGCGTGGATATGGGGGCCCTGGAGATGATCTCCCGCACCGCCGCCTCCTCCGCGGAAACCGGAAGTACCGTGCATTTTTCGAAAGATACGGCGGAATCCCTCGGAGAAGAGCCAATCGTCATGGAGAGGAGCGAGAAAGAAAACCCCGGGCCATAAGCGGCCCCCGCATTCCTTGCGAGAATGCGGGGGGCTTTTCTTCATCTGAAGTCTTTGAAATTAGGTTGTCACCACGAAGCGAATTCCCGGATTCGACGGAGTCCTTCCCGGAGGTTTTCCTCCGAGGTGGCGTAGCAGAACCGGAGATATTCCTCCTTTTCTCCGGGATAGGGGGCACCGAAGCAGCTCCGGCCGAGCACCGCCACCCCCGCCTCTTCCAGAAGTTTATGCTGCAGAGCTTCCGCATGGGGACAATTCTTCTTTTCGCAAAGCTCCGTCACGTTGGCGTATACGTAAAAAGCTCCCTTGGGGAGAGAGCAGCGGATTCCCGGTATGGCCTGAAGCCCTTCCGTGAGAAGCCGACGTCTTTTCTCGTAGGATTTCATCATGTGCTCCACATAGTCCCGGGGCCCCTCCAACGCGGCGATTCCCGCCTCCTGAGTAAAGGCGGCGGTACAGGACACGCTGTTGATGATAAGCCGGGAGAAGGGAGATACCAGCTTTTGGGGGACCACTGCCAACCCCAGGCGCCATCCCGTCATGGCCCAGGTTTTGGAGAAGCCCTCCACGAGAATCGTCCGATCCCGCACATCCTCCAGGGAAAAATAGCTCTGGTATTCCCCTTCGTACACCATGGCGCTGTAGACCTCGTCCGAAAGAACCCAGATATCCCGCTCCCGGGAAATTCGGGCCGCCGCCTCCAGGGCTTCTCTTTCCAGGACCCCTCCGGTGGGATTGTGAGGAGAGTTGAGAATGATCATCTTCGTTTTCGGCGACACCAACTCCTCCATTTCCCGGGGAGAAAAGGAAAAATCGAGCTCTTCCCGGAGAGGAAGCCGCACGGGCACTCCTCCGGCATAGCGAACCAGGGATTCGTAGGTGGGAAATCCCGGGCTCGGCAGAAGCACTTCGTCCCCTTCATCCACACAGGTGAGAATGGAATAAAAGAGAAGGGGCTTCACGCCGGGAGCGGCAATAACACAATCCGGAGAAACCTCCACCTTCCGGGTTCGAGAGATGTAGCGGGCTGCGGCCTCCCGGAAACGCCTCGTTCCCGCGGAAGGAGTATAGTGGGTGGCCCCCTGCCTGAGAGCCTGGCATGCGGCCTCTTTTATCCGGTCCTCCGTATCGAAATCGGGCTCTCCGATGGCGAAACTGATGATGTGTTTCCCCTGGGCCTGCAGAGCCTCCACCCGGGAAAGCACTTCGAAGGCCCCTTCACCGGCAAGTTGTTCCACTCGCGTCGCAATCTTCACGAAACATATCTCCTTTCGCCGCAGTTCTTACCGTCTATGAAGCCGGGACGCCGCCAGAAAGGAGAGTCCCTTTCGGGTAAGGGCTTCGGCGGTACGGTTTACCGCCACATGCTTGAGCAAAAAGTTATCCAGGAGCAGGGGCATGGCGCCGGAGCTCTCCACTTCCTCCTTATCCCGGAAGTAATCGAGGATACTGGAGGAATGCTCCAGCCCGGATTCCTCCTGGGGATCTCCTCCTTCATGCTTGGCGGAGATGTTGGGCACTTCCCGGGCCACTTCCAGAAGCTGATCCCGCCGCAGATAAGGCTGCCGTACGATGCTCGTGTAGGTTTCCGTAATGTGGTGCTCGATGCGGACCTGGTTCTCCAAACCGAGATCCCGCCGGATCTGGCCGATGATTTTGAGGTTTTTCGTATCGATGGAATTGGAGATGTTGAATCCCTCCAACGACACGGAACCGTCCTCCCGGGCGAAGAGCTTGGCCATCATGAGGGTCCAGAATACGGAATAGGGATTATCGTTTCCCATGAAGACGGAGATCTTGAACTTGATATCCACTCCCAGGCGGTAGAGCATGTAGGCCAGAAGCACCGTACCGGGATTGATATTCAGCACCTGACTGATGCCATAGTTGGTGTAGTAGTAAAGGTACTCGTCCACCCAGTTGAGGGCGTGATCGTTAGGCTCTCCGATGCCTCCGAAGTACCCCGTGATCGTTTCGGGCCCCCCGAGATGCACGTTGGAACCGTCGGTTCCTTTGGTATCCAGGGTTTCCACGTAGCTCGCCCCGATAATCCGCATGGCCGCCGCCACCGCCAGGATATCCCCCTGATCCTTTTCCTGCTCCTTCATTTTCCGAACCCGGATATACCGCCCCGCCAAGAGTTCCCCCTTGTCAATGGCCCGTTCCGCCTGTCGGATGAGCCAGGGGAAATACTGGAGGGCACTTATTTCCAGGGTAACTGCGCAAGCCTCATCGAAACTCAGGGGTTGCGGTTCCTCTCCGAAAACCCGGGCACGGTATTCGGAAAGAGAGATAAAAGCTCCCTTGTCGCGCTGCTCTTCGAGCCAACGCAAATCCTTGAGGTAGGGAGAGCCCATTTTCTCCAGCCGATAGAGAAGGGAATCCAGGGACCCCGCTTCTCGAGCTTTTCGATTGATAGCCTCGGGAGAGCCGTACTTGCCCACGATACGGGAAAGTTTTTCCGTCAGAGGATTCTCTCTGCATACGAGATAATCGTTGATCTCCTGAAACACCTGGGGATTCATGCGCAGTTTTTCCCTGTTCATATACAAAAAACCTCCTTCAAGATGATGAAACGCATAAAAAAAAGGCCAGGATCCTCTTTTGAAGGACCCTGGCCCGAAGTTACCCATAGCGCCGCTAAACGCCGGTCCCTTCAGGAGGGCCGCCGCACATAGCCATGGTAAGTTCGAAAACTACTGGCGAAAAAACCTGAACATTTTTTCTCATGGGAGCTCCTCCTTCTCGGGAATTTTTACGCCGGAACGTTAAAAACAAGCTTGCGGCGGATTATACAGAATTTCCCATAAAGCTGTCAAGATAAAAACGGAGTTTATGCTGGGATTGTTTACAAAAGCAGGGCTTTCCTTCACTACAAAATCACGAAAAACCTTTTGCCTCTCTCGTTTTCCTGCGCAATCTCCGGGCAGGAAGGTTGCATTCTTTTTCCGAAACGGGCTATTTCATTTGAGCGATCTCTTCCTCTACTTCCTTCGCTCCTTCATCGTAAAAGCCCTTTTCATCAGGATCAAGTTCGTGGAGAAGTCTCAAAAATTCTCCCGCATGAACCCGTTCCTCGTCGGCGATGTCCTTGAGCACTTCGATGGCAAGCTTGTTGTCCGTGGATTCCGCAAGCTGCATATAAAGCTGAATCGCCTCGTACTCCGCAGCCACCATAAAGCGGATCGCCCGAATAAGTTCTTCCTCCGTCAGTTTCCTGTCTTTAGCCATTCCCGAAAAGGGATTCCCAAATTCTGGCATAATCATTCTCCTTCCGCAATTTTTCTTTGAGCCTTTATCTGAAATTCCGAAATAAAGAAGAGTTGACAACTCTCCTTCGGAATTACCCCAAAGATCCTAAACCAGGATAATAGCAAAAAGGCATTAGAGCAAGCTTGAAATAAGCTCTATCGGGGCAAAGGCATGGAATTCATGAAAATCTTGTCATGGTTCGACCAAGAGCAGAACATTCCGGCTTCTCCCCGGATCAATGCATATACCAGCCTCCATTGACGAAGATGGTCTGCCCCGTCATATAGCTTCCCCGGAATACGAGAAAATCCATGCAGTCCGCCACATCTTCGGGAGTGCCCAGGCGATCCAGGGGAATGGCCCGAAGCATTTCCCGGAGGGGTTCCTCTTCCCGAAGACGATAGCGGGTCATCACCTCGTCGGTGTTGATGATCCCCAGCCCCACGCAGTTCACCCGAATCCGGGGAGCCAGCTCCAGGGCCATATCTTTTGTGAGATTTACCACTCCCGCCTTGGCACTGCAGTAGTTGGCACCGTTTTTACGGCCATGAAAAGCGGTACCCGAGGCCACCGACAGAATGCACCCCCGGGATCCTTCGTACCGCCGGGCATACTCCCGGGAGCATAGAAAAACGCTCTTCAATACCGCATGGTGCACCGCATCCCACTGCTCTTCGGACATCTCCGTAAAAGCACCGTCCAAATTGCGCCCCGCATTGTTGATAAGCACGTCCACCCCGCCGAAACGTTCTTCGGCGGCATCGAAAAGCCCCCTTACCCCCGATTCGGTTCCCACATCCCCCTGAACCGGGAGAATCCGAGCCTGGGGATACTCCTGCCGCACCTTTTCGCATACTCCCCGGGCCTCTTCGAGGGAGCTGCGATAGTTAAGCACCACCGGACATTCTCTAAGGGCAAAATGCCGCACCAAAGCCGCTCCGATTCCCCGGGAAGATCCGGTAACCAACACCACGGGTCTTTCCGCACTGTTCTCTCTTTTTCCAAAAGCCATAAATTTATCGGGCCTCCTTAGTCTGATTATTTTCCCGTAAATTTTCATTAAAACGCGGGGGGTGCCCCGCAAAACATTCCGTCATTCCTTGCCGAAGTCGGGTCCGTAGAGTTCCACACGATTTTTACCCGAAGTTTTGGCACGATAAAGAGCCATATCCGCCTCCTGCTCGAGAGATCCCAGCCCCTGGTGATATTCCCGAAATTCCACCACTCCGAAGCT
>ERZ795057.1572-NODE-1572-length-19331-cov-45.640901_pt1 | contig 19331 bp, 23 predicted proteins | sample MGYA00375141_ERZ795057 | MGnify/ENA primary metagenome ERZ795057 (study PRJEB30186, sample SAMN05720163) | activated sludge metagenome | isolation source: Anaerobic digester | place: Hong Kong | collected 2015-01-26 ... | reverse complement strand
GCCACACCGTGGGCAGGGAAGCTCCTGAGAGGTGCCCTGTCTGCGGAGCCATGGGAAAGATGTACAGCCGGATCGACTGACCGGTTCGTTTCTTCTCTTCGGGCGGCTTCGGCCGCCCTTTTTTACTGGCGGATAATAAATTATCTTTTCTGCGGGTCTGAAGGAAGGAGAGAGTGATGAAGAGATTCCTTGTGAGCTTGACGGCTCTGGCCGTTCTTGCAGCCTGCGGAGACAGTTCACCATCCGGCCCCGGACAGGGTGGCGGGGACGCGGCGTATTACCCCCTTTCGGTGGGGAACCAGTGGGTCTACGACAGGTCCGGGCAGATGACCATAGCGGGGATTCAGATGGCTACAATCAACGGCATGAATGTGATCGACATCACCGGCAAGGTGAGTCACACCCTGGGGTTCGAGGTGTACCAGCAGGAAACCGCCATCGACGACACCACCGAGTTCGTGGGGGAGACGCTCATAGTCGATTCCACCTTCACGACCTATGTGAGGATCACCGATCAGGGTTTCTACAGTTATGTGAACCTCACCGATGCCGATTCTCTCGTGTTCGTTCCCTTCCCGCTCACCGTGGGAGCCACCTGGCAGTTCTCCCAGGATCCTCCGATCACAGCGGAGATCCTTTCCCTTACCTCTGAAGTTACGGTTCCTGCGGGTTCCTTCGACAACTGCCTGGAGATAAGGACCACATGGTCGGAAAGCGGCAACATCGTGCAGAACGACACCTACTTCGCTCCCAACGTGGGCAGGGTGAAGAATGTGTACATGCAGACATATGAAACGGTGGTGACGACGGTTACTTCCGAGCTGCTTTCATATTCGGTGGATTAGGGCGCTCTCAGGAGTACCAGTACTCGGCAAGCCTGGTCAGGGGCGCGTGGCGCAGCTTTTCGGGAAGTGTGGAGATGAACCACTTCATGTTGGAATACCTGTGGAGAAGGAGCATCCGCATTACCGCTTCAGGCGGGGAATCGTACCCCCCTGCATCCATGAACCTCCTGTAGAGACCGTTCTCACCTGCCGTGAGGAACAGTCCCACTGCGCAGAGGTCGTACTCCCTGATACCGATCATCGACGGTTCGAAGTCCAGAAGACCTGTGAGCTTAAGCTCTCCTCCTCTGATCTCCCCGAAAAGGTGCTCCCTCATTATCTCCGTATGGCAGACCACCGGTTTCCCTGTTTCTTCAACCGGAGCCGTTCCTGCCAGATAGAGGCCAATATCATCGATTCTCTCCTCACTGAGCCCGAAGCCCCCGTGGTTCCTCTCGAAGTTCCTTTTCTGGGAGGCGATGAAACCGTTCCATTCAGGCGTGCAGAAGTCCGCTTCCACCACAGGTATTGAGTGGAGGCACCGCAGCACTTCCGCCGCCTGCTCGATGGCCCTTTCCCTGTTACGCTGCGAGAGGTCTCTCCAGAGGCTTTTCAGGGGAAGACCGGGTATCTCCTCCATGATTATGTAGGGGTACTCCATGTACTTGCCGGTGCCGATCAGCCCGGGGGTCTGAACGGGCAGCCTTCCCTGGAGAAGCCCCAGGAACCCCGCTTCGTTGCTGCAGAATTCCGGTTCGTCCCTGGAGAATATCTTGATGACCATGCCCCCGTTGCGATAGAGGATGGTGGAACCCTCGAGGATACGGGTTCCGCGGAAGGACATGCGGTTCTCCCTGCATATCCCCTGGGCAATTTCCTGGCAGAGATCATCCCTTCTTATCAGCGAAGCGAAATCGGGTTCGTCAAGCATCTTCGTCATGTCTTTCTTTCGGACTACCCAGCCCGGGGAAACCCTGCAGGGATCTGGTTCGCCATATCATATCAGTGGTGGACATGAAGCTGAACTCGTCGGGATGCTTTCCCTGGCCCTCTCCCAGAAGGGAGACAACCCTCTGGGCCACTGCGGGAGCCGGGCTGATGGTCTTGACCTCCAGCTCTTCCTCTATCAGATCCGCTATAAGGGGATAATGGGTGCAGCCGAGGATCAGATGGCTGAGACCTGCCCCCTTTAGAGGCTTAAGTTCTTCGGCGAGCCTTTCCCTCTGGGGCGCTCCATAGCCGTGGGCAATGATCTCCTCGGTAAGGGTAGCAAGCCCTGGCAGGGAGAAGTGCCTTATGATGCCATTGGGGTCCAGCCTCGCCTTCAGCTCCCTGAACTTGCTTGAGTTTCCTGTGAGAACCGTAGTAACCACCGCAACGGTCGTCATGTCGGGATAGAGGCTGCCGTGGTTGAGAACGTTTATGTAGGGTTCGACCCCCACGAAGGGGAGATCGGGGTGCTCTTCCCTGAGGGCGGCTATGGAGGCAGCGGTTGCGGAATTGCAGGCCACCACTATCAGATCGGCTCCCCTTTCGATGAGCAGGCCGGTTATCCATTCGCTCCTGCGGACTATCTCGGAATCGATCTTGTTGCCATAGGGGGCAAAGGCTTCGTCGCTGATGTAGTCGATCACGGCGCCACGTATCCGGGACATTATCTCCCTGAGGATGGAAAACCCGCCTATTCCCGAGTCGAAGACACCGATCCTAGCCATTGCGCACTTTCTGATCCATTATCTCCTCCCTTACAGTGAGGGAGGTGAGCGAGGCAAGTTCCCCGGCGTACATTCGAAGCTTCATCGTGTCCTGGCAGTAAGTAAGGATGTGCCTTTTCCCGTCGGTTCTCTCCAGTGACAGGATGGAGGCCTTCATGGGCACCTCGGATATGATCAGCCCCTGCAGCAATGAGATGGGTACCGAGTGCCGGTTGCCTCCGTGCTGCCTGAAGGAAATGGTGCCCGTGCTCATGTCAACCATGACTCCGTTCCCTAAACCGGCCCGCTTAAGTACGAAGGTTATGAAAAGATTGAAAATGAGCACTCCCATGCCTATCATCAGCGGAATACGGCTGTCCTGGCTTTGACCCGCGGGGGAGAAGAGCAGAAGGTACGCCATAACTCCCAGAGCCCCCAGAAAAACTATCATTCTCACGGCGGTTCTGGCGGACTGATTGCCCGAGATGGAATCCGCCATATAACGGTCATTCTTCTCTGTGAAAAACTCCATGTCCCCTCCTCAGGATGATCTTCATGTAATCTAATAACAATCAAAACGCATGACCCCCGCGTTGCTCAGCTGGTATCCCTGAGCTATCTTCCATCCTTCTCTGGAGGCTTCATGAAATGGGTACACTTATAGGCAGGAGAGGAAGACTGACACCGGAAGGGTACGAACTCCTTGTCATCCGCTCCCCAAGGGCCAGGAGGGTAACGATCAGGGTACTCCCCGGCAGGGTCCGGGTAACCATTCCCCTCAGATTGAGCGAGAGCCTTGCTGACGAGTTCCTGGAGAGCAGGAGGGAGTGGATCCATGGGAAACTTGCCCTGTTTGCCGCCAATCCCGGGCCGACTTCGGAGATCACAGCGGAGGATGGTTCATCCCTGTGGGTCTTCGGAAAGCGAACGGTGCTGGAAGTCAGCGGGGGATCCGGTCCCATCCGTCTTGACGGGGGATCCCTCCATGCCGCCGGTGGATCTGTCTCCGAGAAAAGGATAAGAAGGTTCCTGGACGGTCTGCTGCTTTCACGGGTGCAGCTCGTCGTGGATGAGTTCAAGGAGATGACCGGCCTTGCCCCGTCGAGGATAAAGCTTCGCACCACCCGGTCAAGGTGGGGGAGCTGCTCCCCTTCAGGAGGGATAATGGTGAACAGGAAACTCGTTCACGCACCTCTGTTCGTTGTGGACTACATCGTGGCCCACGAATTAACCCACCTTGTTCATCACAACCACTCCTCCGCCTTCTGGAAGGAGCTTCGCCGCTTTCACCCGGATACTTCGGAGGCGAGGAAATGGCTCAGGCTCCAGGGAGCCCATCTGCTTCAATGAAAAAGGGGCGGCCATCGCCGCCCCTTTTCCAGGAGAGTTCGCTTTACCTGAGTATCATCAGCCTGGAGGTGGCTGAGGAACCGGCTGCATCAGCCCTTACCATGTACATGCCGGGAGGCAGCTGAGAGGTGTTCATCTCGAGCTGACTGCTCCCTGACTGAAGCTGGTGCAGGGAACCGGCCACCTGTCTGCCGACGGTGTCGAACACCGCCAGGCTCACCGGGCCTCCTGAAGGCAGGTTAACGGATATCTGGGCATTGCCCGTGACAGGGTTGTTCAGCGGAGTGACGGCAAAGGCGTTCACCAGCCCGCCGTGGCTCTGTTCCTCTATGCCGGTGGTAACGGGCACCGCAAGGTAGGCAACGGTGGCAATGGCGGCCTTCGCCATGTTGGTGCCGAAGGGGAAGTACTGGAGGTAGTTCTCCATCCTGTCAGTGGTCTGGTGGTAGTAGGGGTTGTTCCATACTTCCTTCTCGATACTGAGCATGGCCGGGTACCCCACCGCCCAGAAACTGGCATGGTCACTGGCGGATACTGGAGAACCAGCAACCGTTTTTACCAGGGCTGGAACATAGGTGTCGCTTATGGCGTCGAAGGCTACTCCCAGGCCCTGGGAGGCGGTGTTGTAATGGAGTTCCGCCTGGTCGTCCGGGGGAGGTCCGTAGAAGATCATGTCCAGGTTCACCACTCCCAGTATCTCGTCACCAGCAGCTGCAACGGAGTCGGCATAGTGGGCGCTTCCATGGAGGCCCTGCTCTTCCCCGCCCCAGAGGCAGTACCTGACCGTGTACTCGAACTGGTACTGGCTCATTATCCTGGCGGCCTCGACCACGGCGGCGGAACCGCTTCCGTTGTCATCCGCCCCAGGGGCGTCGTACTGGGTGTTGGGGGATGTGCTGTCCAGATGTCCGCAGATTATCCAGTACTGGTCGGGGTAGAGGGTGCCGGTCTGGGTGGCGATAACGTTCTGGCAGTCGTATCCCATCATTGAGAAATGCCTGATGTCGGAGTCCAGCCCGAAGGAGGTGAAGCGGTCGTCGCTCCATTCGCAGGCTGTGTCGTAACCGTCGGTGTTGGAGTACCTGGTGAGGTAGTCCTGATAGTTGGTGGTATAGGAGATCAGGCTGTCTTCACTCACGGCGGCCACGATGTCCGCCACCGTGTCGTCGTACTCACCCCTGAATGGGATGGGGATGGGTTCTGAGGGGGAGCGGTCTTCCCTGAGGGGTCTGACGCTCAATATGTCAGAACTGCTGAAGTCGCCTGTGAGGGGCCTCTGAAGCTGCACGATCAGGGTTCGGCCATTGCGGTAGACCACCTCGCCCAGCTCAGTGGCGACCAGGACACCGTTCTCTTTCCTCACGGTGACCAGGGCGAAACCTCCGATACCCCTTTCAGCCGAGGCAAGTATCCTGTCGTTAGACCCGGGTGATCCCAGGGCCACAACATGGTCTTCCGCACGGAACACTACGGTTCCGTTGCCGTCTTCCTGTGAGATGAAAAGCTGTGAAGCCAGTGAAGCCGCAGAAAGAGCGGCAAGAACAACGAGAGCGAATCTCATACAAACCTCCATAAGGAGCGTGGCGGGAAAAATACTTCGCTAATATGTACAAATTCAGTGCGGAAAAGTTCAGGGGGCTGGAACTTTGACCAGGGAACAGGTATTTATTCCATGAAGAAAGTTTTCAGCGAAGGGAGATACAATGTTCAGGATACTTGCGGTGGCCATGGTGCTTGTGTCCACCGTGGTGGCTGACAGCTTTGTCATCGGAAGCCAGGAGGTTCCGGCAAGCGACCCGTTCTGTCATTGAGTGGGCGACGCACGACGCCATCAGGTGATGGTGCCTGCTTCAGAACTTGGAGGACAGTCCGTGGAGATATACGCTCTCGGCTTCAATGCCGGGCCGGTTTCAGATCCTTCGGGAGTGTACAACAACCTTACCATCCTCATGGGAACAACTTCCCTCGAATCGCTTACGGATACCTTCGATGCCAACTGGGATGATCCGGGGATCCAGGTGATGAACCAGGCTTCCTACGAGATATCAGGCGTGGTTCCCGGGGAATGGTTCGTCTTCGAACTCGACGATCCCTACACTTACGACGGATCCTCGAACCTGCTTGTGGAACTCACATGGCTGGGGCCAGCAGCTCCTCCCGGGACAGGAAGTATCTACACCTGGCTGTGGGTAACCTCGGGGAACAGAGTGGTCTCCGCCAACGATCCTTCAGCCTCCACCGGTTTCGCTTCGCCCTACTGCAACCACATAAGGCTCGATTACGACCCTCTTCACCTTGAGGCGATGACCTTCGCCGGGATCAAGGCTTCATTCTGAAGAGGCAGTAGAGCAGGATCGAAGCGCTAACCCCTGCGTTAAGGGACTCCACTCCAGGAACCATGGGGATGGACACTTTACCGCCGGTGAATCGCCTCGTACCTTCCTTCACCCCCGCGGCTTCGGAACCGATCACCAGGGCAACGGGGGACTCTATCTCATGTGTACCGATATCATCCCCGTCGGCCGCTGCCTCCAGGAAAAGGTAGTCAGGGAAGGATGATGCCAGTTCCTCCAGGGACTCGGCCATGATCACAGGGATGACCGAATTGAGCCCCGCTGATGAGCGGGACACCTTCGGGCTCCAGGGGTATGCGCTGCCCCTCAGGAACACCACTCCTCCGCAGTCGAACGCAGCCGCTGAACGAACAGCGGTGCCGGCGTTACCCGGGTCTCCCACACCGTCCAGGATTAGCACCGTTCTGCCGTCGAAGACCATGTCGGCAGGGAAAGTGGGGATGCTCCTCACCGCAGCCAGCCCCTGGGAGTGTCCGGTGGAGGCGATGGTGGTAAAGAGTTTTTCGGGAACACGAAGCACCGCGACTCCCGCTTCTGAAAGGAGCCCGGCGGTGCTGCTGGAGTTGTCCGAGGCCGTTTCCGAAAGAACGGCGAAGTCGATATCCGCCGTTCCGACAAGGTCTCCGATGAACCTGGGCCCCTCTATGATGTACTTTCCCGCTTTTCTGCAACCGGATGTAGAGAGAAGGGATGCCGCCAGCTTGAGAGAAGGATTGGTGCGGCTGGTAACATCCCTTATCAAAGGGCGCCCTCCGGGATCCCGGCGTCAATGACCTCCCTGATGATCCTGTCGATGGGGGCCTTCGGGCTGAGTCCCGTAAACTCCTTCAGTCTGGAGACGTCTGGGACCCTTCTCTGCATGTCCTCGAAGTCAGCCGGGTAGGCCTCTTCATAGGGGACCATCACTATCTCGCTGCTGCTGCCGGAGATCTCCCTCACCCTCCTGGCAAGCTCAAGGATGGTTATCTCCTCAGTAGAGCCCACATTTACGACCCTGCCCACTGCGTCGGGGGTATCCATCAGGGCCATTGCGCAGTCCACCACCTCTCCCACGAGGCTGAAGCACCTGGTCTGGGTTCCGTTGCCGAATACGGTTATGGGCTTTCCGGTAAGCGCCTGGTTGATGAACCTGGGAAGCACCATGCCGTATCGTCCGGACTGCCTTGGGCCGACCGTGTTGAAGAACCTGCACACAACCACCGGCAGATCGTAGGAATGGTTATAGGCCAGGGCCAGGAATTCATCCAGCGCTTTTGAGCAGGCGTAGCTCCACCGGTTCCTGGAGGTTGCCCCCAGGACTATGTCGCCGTCCTCTGAGAAGGGTACCTGCCAGCTCTTGCCGTATACCTCGCTGGTGGAGGCGATCAGGACCTTCGCGCCGGTCCGTCTGGCTGCCCTGAGGATGTTCTCGGTTCCACTTACATTCGTCTCGATGGTCTCAACGGGCTTCCGGATGACGTTCTCAACGCCCACCGCCGCGGCAAGGTGAACGATGGCCTTCGCGCCATCGGAACATTCATCCACGGCGCCGTTATCCAGAACGGAACCCTCAACGAAGTCGAAACGGGGATCGTTCAGGACTCCTTCGATGTTGGAGAGATGCCCGGTGGAAAGATCATCCAGAACCCTTACGGTTTTTCCCTGGGCTATCAGCTTCTCGCACAGGTGGGAGCCGATGAAACCGGCCCCACCCGTTACGAGAAAGTCGTATTCGCCGGCCACTAGTGCGGTACCAGACTGAGCAGAACGCCTGCGGCTATGGCGCTGCCTATGACCCCGGCCACATTGGGGGCCATGGCGTGCATCAGGAGATGGTTGGTCTTGTCGTACTTCCTGCCCTCTACCTCCACCACCCTGGCGGAATCGGGTACCGCGCTTACCCCTGCGGCTCCCACAAGGGGGTTGAGCTTGCTGTCGCCCTTGAGGAAGAGGTTCATGAACTTGGCGAAGAGCACTCCGCCTGCTGTTGCTATTGCGAAACTGAGGGCTCCCAGGATGAATATCTTGATGGAGTCCATGGTAAGGAAATACCGGGCCTGGGTGCTGGTGCCCACACTGAAGCCCAGGATGATGACCACTATGTTGTTAAGGGCTCCCTGGGCGCTGTCGGCAAGCCTTCTGGTTACTCCGCTTTCCTTCAGAAGGTTCCCGAAGAAGAGCATTCCCAGAAGGGTGATGGCTCCCGGGGCGATGAAGGCAGTTATCAGGAAGGCTATTATGGGGAAGAGGATCTTCTCGGTCTGTGAGACCTTCCTGGCAGGTTTCATCTTCCTCCTGCGTTCCTCCTTAGTGGTGAGCAGGCGCATGATGGGAGGCTGAATGACCGGAACCAGGCCCATGTAGGAGTAGGCGGCGATGGCTATGGCGCCGAGAAGGTGCGGGGCCATCTGGCTTGCCACGAAGATCGCCGTGGGGCCGTCTGCTCCTCCTATTATGCCGATGGCGGCCGCTTCCTGCATGTTGAAGCCAAGGAAGAGCGAACCAAGCAGCGTAACGAAGATGCCTATCTGAGCAGCCGCCCCCAGCAGGAGCAGCTTAGGGTTGGAGAGCAGTGCGCTGAAATCGGTCATTGCGCCGATGCCAAGGAAGATCAGGGGAGGGAACAGGCCGCTGGATACTCCGAAGTAGAACATCTTGAAGACCGACTGCTGACCGCCAAGCTCATCCAGGTAGCCGATTGGTATCAGCTCTGGGTTGTAAGGCATGTTACCGGCGATGATCCCGAAGCCGATGGGAAGGAGGAGGAGGGGTTCGTAGTCCTTCTTCACCGCCAGGTAGATCATCACCGCGCCCAGGATTATCATCACGATGTTGCCGAGTTCCACCTGTCCGAATCCCGAGTCTGCAAGATAGCCGGCTATGTTGATGTCGCCGGGGTTCAGGGTTTCAGTGGAGGAGGTCAGGGCCGTGAGGAGTCGTGAGGCAAAGGACATCACTTCCTCCTAACCTATGCTCATTATGAGGGCATTCTCCAGTATGGTATCTCCCTCTTTAACGGCTATCCTGCTTACCTTTCCGGCAATGGGAGCTTCGATCTCGTTCTCCATCTTCATGGCCTCCATCACCGCCACCGTCTGACCTTCGGTGACCTGGTCACCAACTGAGACAAGTATCTTCAGAATGGCACCTGGAAGGGGAGCGATGATCTCTCCGGTTCCGGAGGCGCCGCCTGGAGGGGTTGTTCTGTCCGGGGCCGAGGAGGCGTCGGGAATGGCGTTGGCCCTGGCGAGCCTGGGGGTTTTTGTCACTTTGCCGCCGGGAGCTTCGATACCCACTGTGTACGAACGTTCTCCCAGCTTCACCTCCACGGTGTCGTCCTCGATACGGCCCACGTTCACCGTGTAGGTCTTGTCGTTCACTGTTATACGGTATTCGGGCATTACCTGCTCCTGTTCCTCTGTCTGAACGCGGCACGGTCGGTTAGAACCTTGGCCCTGCCCGCCAGTCTCCACGGCGTGTACGGTTTCTCGTACATCTGCCACGTAAGCTGCATGTCCGCAAGTCTTGTGATCTGTGTCATGTGAGCGTGAACCGCGGCGGTTATTGCCACCACTTCCTCCCGGGTAAGTTCCCCCTTTTCACCCTCGTTCACCACAGGCGCTTTCTTCGGTTTACCCTCGGCCATCCTTCTGATGAGGGGGAGGCTGAACGAGAGGATCACCAGCCCGGAGAAGACGGTGGCCATCCCCACAAAGGCTATCCTGTAGCCGATATCCACCAGTTCAGGGTCCGCTGCCGACTGAACAGCCTGAATCAGCATCCCGGCGATCATAACGGAATGTTCCCGTGCTTCTTGGCCGGCAATTCCTGCCGCTTCGACTGAAGCATTTCCAGGCTCTTGATTATGCGGAACCTGGTGTTCGAGGGCATTATCACATCGTCAATGTAGCCCCGGCCCGCGGCGTTGAAGGGGTTGGCGAACTTCTCGCGGTACTCCTCAACGAGTTCCGCCTTCCTGGCCACCGGGTCGTCGGCTTCGGCTATCTCGTTCCTGAAAATGATGTTCACGGCGCCGTCGGGGCCCATCACCGCTATTTCGGCGGTTGGCCACGCGAAGTTCACATCGGCCCTGAGGTGCTTCGAAGCCATCACGTCGTATGCTCCGCCGTAGGACTTCCTGGTGATCACGGTGATCTTGGGCACGGTGGCTTCGGCGTAGGCGTAGAGCAGCTTGGCGCCGTTCCTTATTATTCCGCCGTATTCCTGTTTGGTGCCGGGCATGAATCCGGGAACATCGACCAGGGTGAGCAGGGGGATGTTGAAGGCGTCGCAGAACCTCACGAACCTGGCGGCTTTCACCGAGGCGTCGATGTCCAGCACACCGGCAAGGTAGGCGGGCTGGTTGGCAACCACTCCCACCGACCTGCCGTTCAGACGGCCGAACCCGATGATGATGTTCTGGGCGTACATCCTCTGTATCTCAAGGAACTCCCCGTGGTCAAGAAGGCCTGAGATGACCTTCCTCATGTCGTAGGGCTTGTTGGGATTCTCGGGCACGAAGGAGTCCAGCCAGTCTTCGATCCTGTCCACCGGATCGGTGGGGGGAATGGAGATGGGGTCCTCCATGTTGTTCTGGGGAATGTAGCTGACGAGCTTCCTGATCAGCTGGATTGCCTCATGCTCGGTCTTGCAGACCAGGTGTGCAACGCCGCTTCTGCCGCCGTGTATGTGGGCTCCGCCCAGTTCGTCCTTCGTGACGTCTTCACCGGTAACGGCCTTCACCACATCGGGGCCGGTTACGAACATGTAGCTGGTCTTCTCCACCATCACGGTGAAATCGGTTATCGCCGGGCTGTAGACGGCTCCCCCTGCGCAGGGGCCCAGGATGGCTGATATCTGGGGTACCACACCGGAGAACAGAACGTTCTTCAGGAAGATGTCGCCGTAGCCGGCGAGGCTTTCGATGCCCTCCTGTATCCTGGCTCCCCCGGAGTCGTTCAGGCCGATGAGAGGGGCGCCGTTCATTGCGGCCATGTCCATCACCTTGAGGATCTTCTCGGCGAAGGTCTCGGAGAGGGATCCGCCGAAAACGGTGAAGTCCTGGCTGAATACATAGACCAGCCTGCCGTCGATGGTCCCATAGCCCGTTATCACGCCGTCGCCGGGGTACTGCTGATCCTCGAGACCGAAGTTGGTGCAGCGGTGGGTTTTGAGCATGTCGAACTCTTCGAAGCTGCCGTCGTCGAGGAGCAGCTCCACCCTTTCCCTTGCGGTGAGCTTTCCCCTTGCATGCTGCTTCTCTATCCTCTTCTCGCCTCCGCCCAGCAGCGCCTGTTCCCTGAGTCTGCTGAGCTTCTCGGCATTGTGATCTGAGCTCATGGTTTCCCTTTCCCTTCAGGGATTAGTGTTGACAGAGTTCGGTGAGTACCCGGCCGCTGGATTTGGGGTGAACGAAGGCTATCTTCGACCCCCCCGCCCCGGGGCGAGGCTCCTTGTCTATCATCTGAACTTCCTTTTCCAGAAGCTCCGAAACCGCTCCGGAGGCATCTGAAACACTGTAGGCTATGTGGTGGATGCCCTGGCCCTTCTTCTCCAGGAACGCCGCGATGGGGCTGTCCGGGGAGGTGGGTTCAAGAAGCTCTATCTTGCTCTCCCCGACCTTGAACATGGCAACCCTCACCTTCTGGGAGGGCACTTCCTCCACTCCCAGGCTCTCCAGTCCCAGGGCGTCGCGATAGAATACCGATGCGTCATCGAGGCTCTCCACTGCTATGCCTATGTGATCTATCTTCTTAACATGCATTGGTTATAACATCCTTTCTGCCCCTTCGGGCAGTTTTTCCCCATGGAGACACTTCACCGGGTAAGATAAACTCTTCGGCGGCTTTCCTGCCATTGCACTCCTGCCCAGGGAGTCTTTCTAACACCCGCACCACCCTCCGTTACCGCTGCCCTTCTCCTCCACGGTAAGGATCTTCACCATGGCCCTGGTGGAACCTTCGTTGATCTCCCGGATAGTTCCGGTGAGGGAAGTCATCTGGTCCTACTGCCTCTGTTCCATGCGGGAGTTCATGAACTCCACTATCTGGGAAGGCGGTGTTACCGAGGTGAAAAACGCTTCGTAACCCGCGTCCATGAGGCCCTGTATGTCTTGCCTGGGGGTGACAGCCCCGCCGGAAAGGAGTGAGATGCCTGCGAATTCTGCGTTTTCTCCCATGGCGGCGTCAGCTATGTTTTCATGTGCCCGCCGGAGGTACATGGTTCCCCTTCGGTGGCCGTCAAGGCCCGGTTTGCCCATAAGAACTCTTGTCCTGCGCCCCATCGTGCCTCCGAAAGAAGCGGGTAATTGTTTAACTATCAAAAGAATAACCAAATCTAGAACACAGGGGTGCCTTTGTAAAGATTCAGCGCGGCACTCCCCGAAAACCGGGAAGGGAAGCATATTAAAGAAGACGCTGGATTTCCAGTACGGTTACTCTCACAAATCACGGAGGAATTAAATGAAGTTTTCCGCAATACTCATGGGTCTTATAGCAGCCACTTCCATAGCGGCGGTGTCCTCGACCACCATCGCCGGATACCTCGATCAGATGGGCGCTGTCTACGAAGAGGAAGAGGGCGTCTTCTGGCTGCTTGCCCAGGATTCACTCAGCGGTGAAAGCTTCCCCATCTTCTACATAGAGGTTAACGCGCCCATGGAGGCCTGTTTCATGGCGGGGCCCACACCGGGAATAGTTCCCGAGTCCGGCGCCGGCAGAACGGCAGCCCTGGAGAAGATGGCGGAACTCAACGCCACCTACCCCTTCGTCAAGTTCGAGCACGACCTCTCCACCGGGGAGATCATCTGCACATACACCTTCTCAACCGAGAACGGCCTGGGTTTCGAAGCCTTCGCTGCCATGCTGCAGGTTCTCTTCGGCACCATAGATGAGACCGCCGCCGAACTGGCCGCGGTTACACAGCAGTAGAAGAACCGAACAGGGAACAGGGGTAACAGGGGATGTATGGTAGCATTGCCATCTGCTCGGGAAGAGCCAGCGGTAAGCTGACGGAGGACATCTGCAGGATACTGGGGATAGAACCGGAACCCGTTGAGTTCCTCGACTTCTCCAACGGTAACATGATGGTCAACTTTCCAGGGGGAACGGTAAGGGAGAAGGACGTTTTCGTAATTCAGTCCGGCGAGCGGTCGGTCTTCCAGAACAAGACGGATGCCTACCGAACCGTATCCGGGGACATCATCGAGCTTCTGCAGATGATCAGCGCCCTGAAGGACAGCGCCGGCAGGATCACCGCGGTGACCCCGTACTTCCCCTACGCCCGGAGCGACAAGAAGGACAAGCCCAGGATAGCCATAACCGCCAAGATGGTCTTCGAGCTTCTTGAGGCGGTGAGAACCGACAGAGTGCTTGCCATGACCCTGCACTGCCCCCAGTCACAGGGCTTCAGCAACATCCCGGTGGATCAGCTCCACGCCTACACGGTTTTCGTTCAGAAGATACTCTCCATGGGAATGGAGAAGCTGGCGTTCGTGGCCCCCGACTCGGGAAGCATCATTGACAACGATTTCCTTGCGCTTCACACCGCCAAGGGGATAAAGGACGCGGGCGGATCTCCCGACATCACCACCGGCTATGTGAAGAAGATGCGGGTGGACGACAGCGAGAACCCGCTGGTTAGAACCGTGGAGGGCCTCGACGATCTTTCCGACAGAACGGTTGTCATGAGCGACGACGAGATACTCAGCGGCAGAAGCCTTATCCTCTGCGCGGAAACCGTTGCCTCGAAGGGGGCGAAGGACATATACGCCTTCATCACCCATCCCATCCTTTCCGGCCAGGCGGTGCGAATGGTGGAGCAGAGCCCCATAACCAAGCTCTACATCACCGATACCGTTGAATTCGACCGGGAGAAGGCGGAGGAGGTGAACGGGGGTCCGGTGACGAAGATAGAGATCCTCTCCGTTGCCCACATCTTCGCCGAGGCCATCAAGAGGATAAACGAGGGCAGAAGCCTGAGTTCACTGTACCTTTAGCAGATGGAACGGGCGCCTGCAGAGGCGCCCGTTCTGAACAGCTGCTCTTTCTCTTTATCAGTCGATCTTCACCAGGCCGGCGCTTTCCATCGCGCCCCCTGCTTCAGCTGTAACCGTGTACATGCCAGAGGGCAGATCCGAGATGTCGAACTGTATCTGCCCGGTGGAGGACAGGTCCTCGGTTCTGGAGCGGACCATCCTGCCGGATGAATCGTATACCCTGGCAGTAACGCCGGCCGGGCCCGGCATGGAGAGCATTACGGAAAACACTCCGGTGGTGGGTATCTCCGATATCATCATTCCGAAGGAAGCCACAGAGGCGGAGGATTCCTCCGCGGTACCTGCATAGTAACCCTGGAAGAGGTAGACCCATCCGTTGCTGCATCCCACCAGAAGGTCGGCCACTCCATCGGCATTGTAGTCGCACACGTTCTCACGGGCGCGGCCTCCACCGGAGTAATTGGCATACACATCTATGTTGCCGCCATCGCAGGTGAGCTGAACGTAACCGTTGAACTGAGGGTCCGCGTTCGTACCGATGTTCTCGGCGAACCATACATTGCCCATTTCATAACCCAGGATCATGTCCTTGTCGCCGTCGCCGTCAAGATCATAGGTCTCATGGGTCAGTCGCCACTTGTTGCTAACGGATGATGTGAGGTCGATAGCGCTGGCATCCCATACCGGGGATGTGCTGTAGTCCCCGGTGTTCAGGTATACCTCCAGCAGCCCTCCGCTGGTACTCTCCACCTGATAGCCTCCGGCGATGAAGTCAATGTAGCCGTCCTCGTTCCAGTCCGTAAGGAAACCCGCCGAGTTGTAGTTCCGCTCTATGGGATCGCCGGCATTGTCCCAGGGGTAGCCGATGGCGTGCAGGGTGCCGTCACCGTTGCCGGTGTAGAAGTTGTAGTATCCGTTCCTCTCACCGAGGATGAAGTCCAGAATGCCGTCGTTGTTGAAATCCACAGCCTGTGGATTGGTGGCTCCGGTGCATCAACCGGCGCTTACGGAAATGTCTGCCCCGTCAGCCTGCAGATAGCCCGAGAAGGTGAACTCAGGATTCTGATTCGATCCGATGTTCCTGTAGTAGCGTACCTTGCCCGGGGAGAACTGCCCAACCAGAAGGTCAGTCACGCCGTCGCCGTCCCAGTCTGTCATGAAGGGATCGGATATTACCCCACATCGATGTCGGAACCGTCGGCCTGGAGAATGACAGGTTCCATGAATGAAGGAACCGCCGCCATGGCCCAAAGAGCAAGCAGCGGAACTGCCAGGATGTATCTCATTCCTCTCCTCTCGGTTTCGTGAAACTAAGGGAATATTCCCGGGGCATTCCTACAGGTCAAGGGGTGGTCTCTGCCCGGTTCTCCTCCAGGAAAAGAAGTGTTCCAGCACATCCCTGTGGTCGAAGGCTATCTCCCGGGGAAGGGAGTCTTCCGAGAATACCTTCGCCCTGGCGGCGTCGTCACCTCCCACGGGTTCCCCGGAGGCCCTGCACCAGTAGACTGCGCTTATGGTGTCCCCCCTGGGGTCCCGCCAGGGCCTCGAGTACACGTGGAAAAGGTCAAGGACCTCTATATCCAGACCGGTCTCTTCCAGCGCTTCCCTCTTCACGGCCTCCAGCAGGCTCTCGCCCGGATCGACGAAACCACCCGGGACAGCCCACCCCCTGGGGGGATACTTCCTTTCCACCAGCACTACTCCGCCGCCGTCCATCTCTATGATGGCGTCAACCGTTATCTCAGGCGTCTTCGGTCTCATTGATCCCCCCTGGAACACTTCGGTGAAAAGTTTGTATATTTTGTAACAAACAAAGACAGAACCCTCGAAAGGAGAACCTAATGAAAACCCTTCTGTTCCTCACCCCCGTGCTTTTCCTCATGGCCTGCGGTCAGTCGGGAGAGGCCCAGGCGAGCGCCCCTGAAGCCCAGGGAACCACAGAGGCGGAATGGATACACGATGACCTTGACGCAGCGCTTGCCCAGGCTGCTGAAACAGGGAAACCCGTGTTCGTCGACATGTACGCCGACTGGTGCGGCCCCTGCCGGATGCTTGCGGACGACTACTTCTCCAGGAACGACTACAAGGAAGTTCTCAGCAGCTGCGTGCTGGTGAAGATCAACACCGACAACAACCAGGCCCTGGCTGCCAGGTACGGCATTCAGTCCATACCCACCCTTATACTCATGGACAGCCAGGGGAATGAAATAGACAGGATCACAGGAGTGATGGGCTCACCGGAAAGCTTCCTGCCCATGATAGAGGAGTTCATAGCCCAGGGGCTCTAAAGGCTACCTGTATCCCAGTTCGGCCAGGGTGTAAACCAGCCTGTCGAATTCGGAGTCCATAACGCGGTAGAGGACCTCGGCGTTGGCCAGGTCCTCGCCGCCTGCCAGCTTTTCCAGCCTTGCCGCAGCCTCGCTGAACTTCTCTGCCCCGACGTTCAGAGCCGATCCCTTCAGTGTGTGGGCCAGTATCTTTACCTGGAGGTGTTCCCGTGAGCGAATGGCCCGGGACAATTCCTCCATGTTCCCCCTGGCGGTGTCCAGGAACATCCTCAGAATTTCCCTGATCGTATCCGTGTCCCCCTCGAAGTCCTCCTCCAGCTTTTCCCTGTTGAACACTCCGCTGGAAGGCTGCACCGGCCCTTCGTCGGGCATCAGCTTCTCTGACCACCGCTCAAGGGCTTCCGCCACGGACTTGGGTGTGACAGGCTTGCTTATGTAGTCGTCCATACCGGCCTGTATGCACTTCTCCCTGTCGCCCTTCAGGGCGTTGGCGGTCATGGCAATGATGACCACATCAGGGTTCAGGATGGAAAACCTGCCAGCCCTGATTTCGGAGGCGGTCTCATAGCCGTCCTTTATTGGCATCTGGCAGTCCATGAAAACAAGGCTGTAGGGTATCCTGGTCATGGCCTCTATGGCTTCCGCCCCGTTTGCCACCATATCGGCCCTGTAGCCCAGCTTCTCCAGTATCTTGGAAGCCACCAGCTGATTCACCGGGTTGTCTTCGGCCACGAGTATCTTGAGCGAGGCCTTCCTGGCCTCCCGAAGGGAATGCCTGGTGATCAGGGGAGCTTTTTCCCTGCCTTCGGTAATGGTCTGGCCGTTCACCTTTGCCAGGCAGTCGTACAGGTGGGACTGCTTAACAGGCTTGGTGAGGTAGGCGGAGAAACCCAGTTCGTGCAGCCTGGCGGCGTCTCCCCGCGCTCCGATGGAAGACATCACTATCATCTTGGGGGTCTTTATGTCCTCCGCCTCCACCATCCTTCGGCCCAGTTCCTCGCCGTCCATCTCCGGCATCTGCATGTCGAGTATGGCTATCTCGAAGGGGCGGCCAGCGGCAGTTGCGCTCCTGAGCTTCTCCAGGGCGGTCCTTCCCCCTTCCGCAACGGAGAAGTCGCACTTCCAGCTTTCCAGCAGAAGGGATATGAGCCGGCGGTTGGTTGCGTTGTCATCAACCGCCAGTATCCTGGTGTTCTCAATGGAGCGTATCTCTTCCTCAAGAGCCATGCCCTTCTGCTTCTCCAGGCTCAGTGTGAACCAGAATTCCGAGCCTGAACCCTCCCGGCTGAGCACGCCAATCTTTCCGTCCATCAGGCCCACCAGCTGTCTGCAGATGGAAAGGCCGAGACCCGTTCCGCCGTACTTCCTGGTGGTGGAGGAATCCGCCTGGCTGAAGGCGCTGAATATCTTCTCCTGCTTTTCTGCGGGAATGCCGATGCCCGTGTCGCGCACGGAGAAGCGGAGATGGACGGTGTCCTCCTTCTCAAACTCCGGGGTCACCGAAACTGTGATCTCTCCTTCGTGGGTGAACTTCAATGCGTTACCTGTCAGGTTAAGGAGGATCTGGCGTATTCGCCCGGGGTCCCCGATCACAGGGGCGGGAATGTCCGGGGCTATCATGAGAACGAACTCCAGACCCTTCTGCTGGCAGCGCATGGCCATCAGGTCGCCTACTTCCTCGAGAAGCAGCCGCAGGTCGAACTCGGTCTCTTCGATCTCCAGCTTGCCCGCCTCGATCTTGCTGAAGTCCAGTATGTCGTTGATAAGTGTAAGCAGCGCGTCTCCGCTTGTTCTGATGGTCTCGGCGAACTCCTTCTGTTCCGGTGAGAGCTCCGTTTCCATGAGCAGACCGGTCATTCCGATAACCCCGTTAAGGGGGGTTCGTATCTCATGGCTCATGTTGGCCAGGAACTCGCTCTTGGCCCTGCTGGCCTCCCTGGCGGTTTCCGCGGATCTCTCCGCAAGGGCAAGAGCCTCTTCCAGCTGTTTGTTGGCTGACTCTATCTGCTCCCTGGAGCTGTTCCTCTCCCTCTCTATGAGGATGTTGTCTATGGAATAGGCCACATCGTCGGCAACTTCCTGGAAAAGGGCGATCTCGTCGGGCTTGGAACTCAGCTCTATTGGCAGTTCCGCGGAGATCACTCCGTGTATCCTGCCTTCGGCGTTGAGAGCCGCCGTAAGGGGCCTGGAATCCGGCTGAAGCCCCAGCAGCGGGCACTCGCCGCACTTGTTGCGAACGTCATCGATGGTGACCACTTGAAGGTCTTTCATGGCCAGCTCCGCGCAGTAGCACAGCCTGTCTGCCTCGAGATCCCCTGCAAGCGCGGCTGTGGCTTCCTCCGGGATCCCTGCGGAAACAGTTCTGTAAAAGAAGCCCTTCTCATGGTCGAAAAGGGAGATCCATGCAGAGCTGTATCCCCTGGTGGAGATAAGGGCGTCGCAGACCCCCTGCACCATGGCGTAAAGGTCCTTCTCCTTGGTTATCAGGTGGTTCACCTGGCGGATGGCCATAAGTGCGCTGGTGAGATGCTCCGACTCGCTCCGCATCTCCTCAAGCTCGGACAGGTCTGCAAAGGAGCCGAAGAAGCCGGTGATCTCTCCGTTCTCGCCGCAGTTGGGAATGGTGTTGGCCAGGGCAGGGAAGGTGTATCCGTCAAGTGCTTTGAAGTTCGTGCGGAAAACAGCGTGACCTGACTCGCACGCTTTAGCGAAAACGCTCTGAAAGCTCTCCCGGTTGATTTCGGGAACATGCTCGAGGATAGGAACCCCTATCAGCTCATTTCTCCCGGCGTAACCCAGCTTCTCCGCCAGGAATGTGTTCGCCCAGGTGAACCGGCCTTCGGTGT
>ERZ795057.1566-NODE-1566-length-19357-cov-6.449591_pt1 | contig 19357 bp, 16 predicted proteins | sample MGYA00375141_ERZ795057 | MGnify/ENA primary metagenome ERZ795057 (study PRJEB30186, sample SAMN05720163) | activated sludge metagenome | isolation source: Anaerobic digester | place: Hong Kong | collected 2015-01-26 ... | reverse complement strand
GGGAACCGTCCCCAAAAAAAGTTTGCATCAGGCTCGCCAGATGACCGACAGCCAATGTCACTTCGCTAATCCCCGCCCGGCTGAACTGACCCAGGATAATTTCAAGGATAGCCCGATCGCCTACTGGCATCATTGGTTTTGGTAAGATGTAGGTATAAGGCGCGAGCCTGGTTCCCTTTCCGCCCGCCAGAATAACTGCTTTCATAATTTCCGCCTTGTTTTAGTTTAAAGGAATTATACAATCGAATTAATAAACCGCAGGCACTGCTTTCTAAGGTTTCAGGTTATGGAGTCCTACAAATTGTATTCTTCGGGTTTATAGAGATCCAAATGCGTGCTGATCCAGTCGATGGTACGTCTCAACCCCTCCTCCATGCCAACTTTGGGCTGCCATCCCAGGGCTGCTTTTGCCTTTCGGTTATCAGAGATAAGCCGCAGCACCTCTGACTTTTCAGGACGCAGCCGTCTCGGTTCCACCTGGATCTCAGGCTGCTTTCCCATGATTCTGAAGATCAATTCAGCGATCTCCCCAATGCTGATCTCTTCTCCACTGCCAAGGTTGTAGGTTTCCCCATCCCAAAACCCTGCTTGGACGGCAAGGAGAAAACCTTCGACGGTATCATCCAGAAAGGTAAAATCACGAATGGCTTCCAAATTGCCCAATCGGACCAGATCCCCGGATAATGCCTGGGTAATAATGGTGGGGATTACCGCCCGGCTGCTCTGACCTGGTCCGTATGTGTTAAAAGGACGGATGGTGATCGACGGAACATCAAAGCTTCGATAGTAACTCTCCACCAGCTTATCCGCACCAATCTTGCTGGCTGAATAGGGTGATTGCCCCTGCAAAGGATGATCCTCATCGATCGGCACGCGCAAAGCCGTCCCATAAACCTCGCTGGTGGAAGTATGCACCAGCTTCGCACCAGTCTTACGGCACGCTTCAAGGATGTTCATTGTCCCGATTACGTTCGTCTGTACCGTTTCAACCGGATGCACATACGAATACGGGATGGAAATGAGCGCGCCCATGTGAAAAACAGTGTCCACCCCCTTTGCAGCCTGTTCGATAGCACTAAAGTCGCGCAAATCTCCGCGAATAATTTCGATTTGATCAAATACATGCTTTGGGATGTACTTCAAAAGCCCAGGCTCAGGTCTGCTGGTGTAGCGTACGAACGCCAGCACATACGCGCCTTCCTCAACCAGTCTTTCGCAAAGACGCGAACCAATAAACCCGCCCGCCCCGGTTACGAGGACCTTCTTTGATGCATAGTCCTGAGAATTAGCTGCCATTAATTCCAATTCCTTCCAACGACGCTTCCAGGGTTTTAACCAGATCAGGCAACACCACAACCTTTGCGCCAGTAGCATGACAAGTCTGTAGAATCCTCTCATGCTCTGCTTTTGTGCAGTTACTGATAGCCAGGAAGACGATCGAAACCTCATATTTTTTCACCACAGTTGATATAGCTGACGTTGGTCCTAAAACCTTCAACCCACCCAGGTTAAGACCACGTTTCCGAGGATCGTCATCCACAAATCCGACCACGCCCAAATATGGCGAGTAGGCACTGCGCTGAACAAGCCATGATGCCAACTCTCCCAGTTTACCTGCCCCTACTATCAAGATCCGCTCGGCTAAAGCTGCTTTACTTCCCCTGAATAACAGCCATCGGTATGCAAGACTGCTGATAATTTGGTCATGGTAGCGCACAGCCATTAAGCCTACGTAGGTGGTAATTCCAATTAACCAGAGCATGCTAAACGGAATCCATGGTTCTTTGATCCACAAACGGGTAATGACCCATAAAAGAAATACTGTAATACCGACCGACAAACCAATATCGACCACATATGCCGGGCTGGCATTACCCCAGAAAACCCGCTGTAGACCCAGGATTGCGTTGATCAAGCTTATAAAGAAAGCAATTGCCAAAGACAAGATAATAAATACGGGGACGCCCAGATTGATCACTGTGCTGATACGCCAAACAACACCAGAAAGTCCAACTGAGATTGTGGCGACAAAAAAATCAAGCAAAAACCAGGGAATATACCGATAGAAGAACATCATTATTGGACCACCAAAAAGCATCCGTTCATCCAACTTGTGTCCCTTAATTTGAGGTAGCAACAGAATAATTGTCGATGCCAATACGTCCGCATCCATCAACAGGTTATGGTTCTGAATATACTGCTGGTCAAGACGTAACTTATCAGGCAGGATCTTCAGCAGGTAATCGTCCATAAATCCTGCACCTTTAAGAAGCTTCTCCTCATCCCGATAAATGATGGAAGCCGGGCTGGTGATACCTGGCCTTACGGATGTAATGAGTTCTTTCACGTCTTCCGGCCACTTAGTGGCAATGTCGTAGTCTTCTGGTCTCGGACCAACGAAACTCATATCCCCGACGAGCACATTCCACAATTGTGGGAGTTCATTCAGCTTGGTATCCCGCAAATAGCGGCCAATATTTGTGATTCTTGGATCATCCTTCGTCGTTATTGGCGCGCCGGGAAACTGCCCTGATTCAAAAGTCATTGTGCGAAACTTCTGGATCATGAAAAGCTTTTGATTTTTCCCCATCCGTTTCCCCTGATAAAAGACCGGACCAGGGGAATCACGTTTGATCAAGATTGCGATAAACAGAAACCCAGGCAATAATAGGATTAACCCAAAAAATGCAAAGATAATATCAAAACCGCGTTTGATTAACTCTGAGGTTAACGCAAAGAACGACTTGTTGACAAGCTTTTCTACTTCCAAAACGGTCTGTTCGTGAACTGTATCGGTTTGCACAGAGATGTCTCCCTTCTCTATGGCTCTGTGAGGTTATTGTTTATTTTATCCGATTCTTATAAATAATCCTGAAGATAATTCCGGGAATTAATTCTTTTTCTCTCCACCATTAAAATTAAGTTTTTTGGTTACGGCATTTTTAAGTTAATATTATTAAAAATTCCCAGTCAAAATAAAATAGTTTACAATCTTGAACTCCCCTTAGTTTTCTCCCGGTCGTTACTCAACCGCGCCCATTAATCCCCCATAATAATCTGTCGTAAAGCCTAAACTGGAGAGCCTGGAACTTGCCCTCTCTTGTCTCCCCAGCGATTCCAGAACTTGAACAGCCCTGTCAGGAACCCTGAGCCATAACTTAAGTGAATAATTGCATACGCGAGAGGCAACAGGCGCAAGTAGCGCCAATCTTCTTTCTTTGCGATTGCCAAAGAAGCTGCCAGATTCGTCAATAGATACAGCCCCAGGATTACAACCAGCAAAATCCACCCAAAAGGTAAAACCAGGGCAAAAACCAAAGACAGGATAAGCGAGAGCACAAACACCAGGGGCACGAATTGCCTCAAGCTCATCTGTCGCGGATGCTTTTGAAGGACCCGTACTTTCCAAAAGCCATATTGATAGTATTGGCGCCATAATTTTGCAAGTGAACCTCGGCTGTAATAGGTCGATTGCACATCCTCTGCCAGCAAGATCTTCCCGCCTGCTTCCCTGATACGGTAGTTGTATTCATCATCCTGATTTCGCACCAATTCCTCATCATACAAGCCCACCTTGCGGAGGATCTCACGCGTATAAGCCGGGAACGGAACCGTGTCTGCCAGCTTGGTCTGCCCTGTTTCTGTGCGGAAAGAGGAATTACCTACCCCAAACTTGGAACTCATCGCCAGGGCAATCGCCTCAGACTTAAAATCCTCTCCGATTGTGCGCATCGGTCCACCCACCCCGTCTACACCATCTTCCTGAAGATGCCGAACGCAATTGGTGACGTAATCCGGAGCGATCACACAATGCCCATCCACCCGGATAAGAATGTTTCCTTTTGCCTTTGGGACAAGCAGGTTCAATCCTGTCGGAACAATACGTTCGGGGTTATCCACCAGGTAAATATTGGCGTGTTGTCTTGTGTAATCGGCAATAATCTTCCGGGTTCCATCGGTGGACATTCCGTCTGCAATCCAAACTTCCATCAAGTGGGCAGGATAATCCTGGGCAAGCACCGTCTGAAGGCAGCGATCAATGTATGCTTCTTCGTTGTGAACCGGTATCAGGATACTCACAAAAGGCAATGATTGTGTCATGAGGTTTTTTTTAGAGCCTGGTTATAGACCGCAATCGTTCGTTGGGCAATCAAATCCCAACTCAGCTCTCGCACAGATTTACGTCCGTTGATTGGTTTGTTGTTAGCCAAGGCTTTTTGTATGGCTCGTGAGATAGTCTCTGGTGAGTCATCTTCGCAGACCACACATCCGGCTACATTCTCGAGTTTTTCCCTGGCATCCCCAACATCCACCGATACGACCGGCAGGTTGCAGGCAAGTGCTTCCTTGAGAATAACCGGTGAGCCTTCATGAGAAGAAGTCAACAATAGCAAATCACCCGCATTCAGATAGAGGGGGATCTTCTCGTAAGGCTGATCACAGACCACCAATAACTCTGCGTCGTTCAAATTTGCAATTGAAAACGCTTTTTGTGCGAGAGAGAATCTTTTCTCAGGTCGCTTGGGATCGCTGACAAAAAGCAAGTAGTTCTTACTTAAATCAAGCCCCAAAGCCATTCGACAGCTTCGCTTATCCAAAGGCTTATACATTTCCAAATCAATACCCATAGGTATGACCTCAACATGTTTGAGGTTTTTTGGCAGAAGCTGCCTCAGACGCTTAGAAACCACAATACAAACTTCAGCCTTGCGTGCCATCCACTGGTTGAGGGTAACCAGCAGTTTGCCTTTCAGGTTGTATTTCCCATGGCTGCTTACAATCCCCTGCAGATCGCTGCCGTGGAACGTGATCACCAGAGGTTTCCGTGAAAAAAGTGTAATGAAGGCACTTTGCCCCCAGTGAGCGTGGATGAGTTCAGCCTCGGACCAAAAAAACTGCTTGCGCACATCTAACCACGCCCTCACATAGTTCAAGGGATTCCCACGGCCGTGGAAGTGATATACCTCCACTTTTACCCCTTGCTTCCGTAGAGCTTCTGCATATTGCACCAGGAAGGGCACAGACCTGGGATGCTCTTTTGTCGGCCATTCAGTTGTAACAAAAAGCACTTTTAGAGATTTAGTCATTTACTTAAAAAGTTGATAGCTGACAGGGGGAATAAATCAACGCAGAAATCAGCTTCCAAGAGACTTGTGGCGGGCACTCATCCTTCGAAAGCGATTGTACTTGCCTTTCTGATCGGTCTTAGCGGAGGGAATACTGAGCTCAAAATGAGCAAAAGTTAACCCAATGAGAAAAGAGGGTGCCACAAGGCGTGTAGCAGAGTGCGCCATAAAAAGCAGTCCCCATGTCATGCAAGCCACAAGGACCGCCTTATTGACAGGCTCGTTTCTTTGTAAAATCTTCAAGCCCAGTACAATAACAAAGATCAAGAGTGAAATTAACCCAAACACTCCATGTTCTGCCAGCATACGTGAATATTCCGTATGCGCATTCGATACGCGGAAATAGCGGGCATGTTCGTAGTTGGATTGCCCCAATCCGATCCCAAACACAGGATTTTCCATGAAGACTTCCAAATCAGATTGGATAATTTCAATCCGTCCTGTCGGCTCAGTATCTCTCAGCCGTGCTCCAAGCGCTCCGGAAGTCCACTGCTCCAGTGCAGGAAAAAGCAAAAAGTAAAAAACCAGGAAACTTGCAAGAACGATTAATATATACGATCTGCGAGCTTTTTTATCTCTGATTAAAAAGAAGCCCCCCATAGCAACCGCTCCAGCTAAAGTGTAGAGCCCCCCTCTTGAAAAAGTCAGCGTGACTTGGACAAACAAGCCGATCCCCAATGCCATCACCAGGAACCGTAAAAATTTTCGCTCCTTTTCCAAAAAGGCATAAATGAATGCCGCAAAAGCACCCAACGAAAGCACTGAGGAGACCTGGTTGGGACCTGTATTTGCTGAAGTGAACAAATTGGAAGCGACTTTAAACTCAATCTCATCCGAATTGATAATTCCTACCAACGCGAGAATGGAGAAGGTTAATACAGAAGCCAGGATGGTCAGCAACAAGTTCTTTAATTGCTCATTGTTTATCTCCAGGCGGCTGAAAAACAAGCTGGTTGTGACGATTGCAAAGGGACCTGCCAGAGCAAAAGCAACCGTTTCACGATTGAATGAGGGCATCAAAAAGATCGCCGGCGTAAGTAACAAGAAATAAGGGACCAGGCTGAAATTAAAAGGATATTTGCCAAAATTTTTTAGGCAGCCTAAGGCACTGATCAGGATAATTACGTACTTTCCGGTTTCCCAAAAAACATTTGCCCCTGTTCCACGCCATAACAATTCAGCGCCAGCCACATAACCCATCCAATAGATCAATCGGTAGGGTTCTTTATCTGTTAGAAGGAAGAACAAGCCTGCTGCGATGGTTGCATAAGCATGCAGCGTTGAAATAGTATTCGACTGGTGAATAACTAATGCGAGCACGGCTTGTAAAAAGAAAAACAGCAGAATTTTTGCAGTATAGGGCAGCTGTTTGCCCCGATATCGGCTTACACCCAGTCGCGAAGGGTTTGTCAGAGGTTGGGAGATAATCTTATCGGTCATAGTCAGCTAATTTCGTCATTGTCGCTGTCAGCCAGTGTGAAAAAGAATGGTTTGGCAAAGGATTCCATTACAGCAGGGTCGCTGCTTAACCAGCAAAAGCGTGCAGTTGCCTTGAAGACAAAGCCTGCAGCCTTAAAAATAGCTTCCATGAAAGGCAAGGTCACCATCACCGTCAATTGTGATGACTTTTTTCGATCCGCATCAACTGCTGCTGCCAGTAACAATTCCCGCAACGGTTTTTCTTTGCTCAGATCGCCATAATAGTCGAGGATGCGCGTCACCGTCATTCCATGATGCTGCAGGGTTCTCGTGACCAGGTAGTGGGTCGGCGCTTCCGCAGGACCGTAGAAAAACCAGGCAAGCTGTTCCGCATAGGGAGCATCCAGGAATCGGTGTTGAAAATAGGCTGCATCCCGGCACGTGGTTGAGAAAGCTTGTTTGGGAGTTTGCTTAACTATGTCTGCCAGCACTTCCGCCGCGGGATGATCCTTGGAAAAAACCTGCTTTGACTCTCGAACGTGCAGCCAAAGCCGAAAAGCTGTTGTGACTGGTGTGAGGGCAAGCGCCCCCAATTTCAGCAGAACACCCCGCCAACTGTTAGCAGTGCGCACCTGGCTTACGTTCAGCGGTCGCAATGGGCAAAGACGCACCTGTAAATCCTCACGCACGCCCCATTGATGCTTGCGGTGAATGTTCGCAGCCAGTTCGTTGGGAAACCCCAATTTAAGAAGATTATCCTGCTGGAGTTTCTGGTCAAAGTGGGATTGCAAACCCTGCCCGCGGAATTCAGGCGCCACAATAATATCCACCCACCAAATGGCAGACAGTTCCTTACCCTCAACGCAAACCTGAGTGGGGATCACAGCGCAATAGCCTGCCAGCACCCCATCCACCAGCAGCACCCACCGGTTTTCCTGACTGCCGTGCAGCCAGGCGCCGTGCTTGCGCAAAAAGTCCGCCTTGGTGCTGCCAAAAAATCGTTCCAAAAAGCTTGTCAGCTGGGTTGAATCAATCTCTGCGGCAGACAGTAATTGAATAGTCAATTTTTCCTCTTCAGAAGCTGTTGGTAAAGCTGCAGCATTTGTGCTGCAGCTTGCTCGCAGCCATAGTTGGATTCTACCCTCTTTCGACCTGCCGCACCCATCTCCTCCCTATGAGGATTATTCAACATTTTTTCCAACGCACTGGCGAAAGCTGTCGCATCCCCAGGCGGGATGAGATACCCCGTGACGCCATCCTGAACCAGATCAGGAATGCCGCTGGTATTGGAAGCAATCACAGGTCGTCCGGCCGCCATTGCCTCAAGCACCGCATTGGGAGTTCCCTCAAAATCTGAGAGCAAGCAGAAAACCTCAAATCTGCTCACCAAAAGCGGGGCGTCATCTCTGAAACCCAATAAGAAGATTTTTTCAGTGAGCCCCTTCTCCTTGATCAATCGCTGGATGGATTGGTAATAATCGAACTCATCAGGGATGGGCTGCCCGACGATCACACCGCGAAGGTTATGATAGTAATTGGTTAAAAGGGAAAAACCTTCTATAAAAATGTGAATGTTCTTCTTTCGACGTATGTTACATACTGTACCCACTAATTGGACTTCGCCTGAGAAAGAATCTGGCAGGTCCACACCAACAGAGTCGGATGGGATTTCGACACAATTCTTTACGAGGAAAAGATTATTTGCCGAAAAACCACAAACGAGCAATTCCTCAAGAATGCTCTGAGTGTTTACCACAAGAATGGGACAGGTGTGAATAGCCAAATATTGGAATAATTTCGGGAGACTTTGGAAACCGCGATTAGCCAAAGAATCCCGGAAGGAACCCAGGCGAAGGGGTACGCCGGCAAACAAACCAGCAGTGCCAGCATATGGGTTATCCGGCGCACTCCAGGAATGTACTACGTCTGGTTTCTCCTCTCTCAAGAAACGAATCAGCCACAAGAGTCTTTTTAGTGGCGAATTCTTTGAGGACGGCAGAGGGATGACCTGGATGCCCAGAGCTCGAATATTGTCACCATAATCCGTGAGTGCGCTCGGATTAAAAACAATCACCAAAGGATCGGCTGCATCCAGATCCATATGTTTAAGCAGCAGGTAAAGCTGGCGCTCACTGCCGCCTTTGCCCAGCTCGTTGATCAGAAAAATGATTTTTATTTTTTTATCAGAATTTGCCATCGGAAAACTACGCGATCAAAAAGTTTCTTCAATCTGAAAATATTTTGCCATGCAGCGGAGGGCGATAAAGACCGCTGAGTTTGAGCCCCAGGTAGGATGGTTCAGAAGAATATAACCCCACCCGTGGAATCTCAAACTGCAACTCCCCTAACCTCAGCGGATCAACTGCAAACGCCGCCTTGTATCCAGCCTGCTGAACTAGCTGGATAGTGCGCGCGTCATAATCCCCGGTTGGATAAGCAAAGTAATCAACTGGCTTTCCAGCCATTTCTTCCAACAGGCGTTTGCTGCCAGAAATTTCATTTTCCTGTTCTAAAAGCGAACAGCGTGAAAGAAAAGCGTGTGAGATGGTATGGGAGGCGATTGTGATCAGGGGATGCTGAGCACAGGCTTGCAATTGCCCAACTGTCATGCCATCATAAAAGTTTCGGGCGGTTGTTTCAGGCACATCTTCCACTTGATGCCAAACTTGTTCAATCAAACGCCTGGTTGCTGGCAGCCAATCCCGTGGGTTAAGCACATGTTGAACCGTCACAAAGAACACCGCCGGGGCGTCAAATTCCTCAAGGATTGGCAGCAATACGTCAACATTGTTTGCGAAACCGTCATCAAAAGTCAGCAGCACTCCTGCATGGTCCGAATTCAAAAATTGCTCATGTGTGAGAAGAGTGAAGTAATGCTTTAGCCAGGAAAGTGTCTGGCGCATCTCCTGCGCAGTATGATGCGGCTGTACGGATGCGGGCAAAGATGGATCAAAAGCGGGTGAGACTCCATGCATCACAAGTGCAAATCGTCCCTGGCGGGCGACATGCCTGACAAGTGCAGGTGTCACGCCTAGCTTCCAAAGAATCCGGCCAATTTGACCGCGCAGATCAGGCAAGCTCAGCTCCTTGATCAGGTTCAATGGATTCCTGTTTGAGGGGTTTGCCCCACGCTTCCGAAAGGCGCACGCCAATCTCATCCCGCCAGCGTTCAAGCGTGTAACTCTGCGCCCTCTCCCGAGCCAGGCATCCCATGGCAGCCATTTTTTCCGGATCAGAGAGCAAATCAGACACAGCATCTGCTATCGATGTGGCATCTTGTCCGGTCAGGAGCACTCCTGCTCCACCCTCCAGCAACCTGGGGATTACCGAAACCGGGCTGGCAATGATTGGCAGCCCGCAAGCCATTGCTTCGAGCAGGGCTTTCGGGAAGCCCTCATAGAGCGTGGGAAAAACAAAAACATGTGATTGGGAGAGACGTTCCATCACTTCGTCGTGAGATAAATTACCTGAAAAAATCACCGCCTCTTCAAGACCAAGCTGCCGTGTCTGCTGTTGCAAGTCCTTCAGCAGCCAACCGGTGCCTATTACCTCGAGACTTAGTTCGGGGTTTCTCTTACGCACTTCAGGCAGAGCAGCTATCAGGGCTGAGAGATTCTTCCCCGGCAAAAGGCTGCCAACAGTCACTAATCGCAGAACTTCGCCAGTCTGCCAGAGTTGGGCTTTGTTGGTTTTCTCCAAATCGGCTGCAGTCAGGGCTGTGGAGAAGATCCACGAAATGGCTGGATTGCGGCTGGATGGAGGATGGTCAGCACCACCGGTCGCCATCACGACATTCCTCGAATTGGCAATGTGTTCCAAAAATCGCTGCAGCCACCTGTCAAAAGCGCTGGAAGGGATGCCCCACCGTCCGCAGTGGCGAATGAAAAGCGGCTTCTTCTGCAATAAAGCAATCATCATTCCTATCGTGCCCAGGTCACCCGGAAGCGGCGCGTGGACTGCGTCAGCTTTGGCGACTTCACGCCAGGTTGTTATCAGCCAGCGGGGAAAGTGAAGCATCAGGCGCAATTTGCGCTCAAGATCATGCCCTTTCGGTTCGGGAAGGGTTATTACCTGCAGATGGTTTCCATTGAGTGGAACAAGACCTGAAGGTGGATTCGAAGCACGCCGCAGGGAAAGAATTCGTGTCTCGTCAAAAAGCTCCGATAACGCCCTCATTTGGAATGGAAACCCACCCTTGGTTGAAAAACCCGAAGGAGAAGCAGAGTCTTCCCAGGTTTCTTTATGGGAAATTACCAGGAGTTTCATCTTTCTTATTTACTTGCCAATTCTGATAATAACCAACTTACCTGATCTTTCAAGACATTTTTCTGTTCAAAGGTGGTAAGAAATCGCTTTCGGGCATTTGCCTGCATTTGTTTTTGATCGTTTTCAGCAGAGAAAAACAACTTGATCTTTTGGGCCAAATCATTGGGATCTCCAGCGGTAAACAGGAAGCCATCCACTTTGTCCCTGACAATCTCTGGAATGCCACCGACTCTGGAACCTAAAACTGGGGTTCCAACCGCCATGGATTCAATACACACGTAACCAAATGCCTCATCCAAACTAGGAACCACACTAACCGCGGCTTGCGCAAACTTTTCATAAACTTGGCTATGGGTAACGCTTCCGTTAAACTTACACCTGTTTGAAACGCCCAAGCGATCTGCTAATTCTCGGCAATCTTTCATGAAATCCCCACTGCCAACAAATTCTACTTTCAGGTCCAACGAGGGCGGAAGTAATGCCAAGGCTTTTATCAATACATCCTGACCTTTGTTCTTACTAAAACGACCAGCACACACGATACTATTTGGTTTGTATTGAAACAAAATCTCAATCCTTTCGATAGGATCCTTTAAGTAATTAAAAAATACCTGAATTTTATCTCGCCTAACATGGAATATTTTTATCAGATCATCCCTTGAGGAGTGAGAATTCGCAAGGATGCCGTTGGCAAAATGTAAGATTAACTGTTTACGCAGACGCAAAAGACGCAGGTAATGTCTTGATAATTTTGCATCGATATCTATGGCACTCGATTTAGTTTCATATCGTGCCAGGCGAAGCGGGACACGGCAAAGCCAACCTACCAAAAGCATGATATTCACAGAACCAAACTGAGAGATCATGCAATCTGGTCTATATTGCTTTATTAACTTGTATAGAAAAAAAGCATCCCTGAGCTTGGTGGGACGGTACGAGGGCCAGGTATAGACGTGTGGATTTTGCAAAGTGTTCACGAGGTCAGTTTGGTTGTGGTCAAGTAGGATAACCACCTCATGCCCCAAACACACAAGCTCTTGGGCTAAAGACTCCAAACGATCGCGATTGGCATTTTCACCCCAACTACCTGATATAAAGAAACAATATATTGATTTAGTTTCTGGCATCACCATTGATCTTTTTCTGGATACTGCCTCCAATTTGAGTGTTTGAGTGCAGGATTTCCACAATCTACTTCACTTAGAACTAATCCTTTTAATGCAATGATCTCGGGGGTAACAGAAAATAATCAGAAAATGATCTGATCTCGTAAACATTAGTCATTCGGTTGTTTCATTTTTAATGCAAAAAATAATCCCTCAATTTTTCCTAGCACAGTCAACCAATTGTTTTTTGTAGGATGTAAAACCGCATAGATAAAAAACCTGATCAAATCAATAAATTGTACCCGCCAAAACCGACACTCCTGCTTGAAGGTACGATAAGGGACAATATCCATAAAAACATAGCGGTAATTTTCAGAAGTTTTCCTTGCAAGCAACCTGGGATTTTCCCTGCCAGATTTCGCATGAAGGTGAATACAGCGCGCTTTCCCACACTCCAACAATATCCATTGTTTTCTAGCTCTCAGAGCAAAATGAGCATCTTCCAACATGCCATACCCAGTAAAAAACTCCGAAAATCGCAAACCACTATCGATAACCTCCCTCCGCCAAACCGCGCAATTTGTACCCATGAAATCAATCCGTTTTAGCCCTTCATGAGGCGGTTGCAAGTAACGGTTGATCGGATAGCCAGTATCGTAATCATACTGTCCAGGCTCATAAACTGTAAACAAATTTAACTTACGGTAAATCCGCCAATGAGGGGATTTGTTAATATCCACATATTGGTTTGTAATGTAACCTGCTACACCCCCAACTTTCTTATTCTCATCTTGTACATAAACCTCAATAATTCTTTCAAAGAAATCACTTTCCAATCGAATATCATCATCGATGAATGCAACCAAATCCCCTTGTACAACCTCCAAACCCTTATTGCGTTGGAGGGCTGTGCCACCGCTAAATTTTATGTAGTTAATGTTAAAAGGAAGATTGTTCACCAGCTTTCTTACTACTTCCTCCGTGGATTTTTCTGTTTCAGACGCTCCATCGACCAAAATCACCTCAAATGGCATGAAAATTTGCTGTGAAAGGTTCTCTAACAAGGACAAAACATGATCTGGACGACATAAAGTCGGGGTTACAACAGAAATCTTTGGGGAATAAACAATGTTTGTCATTTATGCTCCATAAGGTTGATGAGAGTGTTAGCAACCCGCTTGCCGGAATTGCCATCCAGTGTGGGGCCAAAAAAACCATAAAGAAACCTCTGCTGCTCTTCGCGCAGGCAATTCCCTCTGTGGATGTATTCCTGGATGATGGCGCGCATCTCCTCCACTGAATAAGCTACGCGCACACCACCCCCAGCCACAACCCACTGGTAGTGGTCAAATCCGATGTGCCGCTGCCAGTGCAAAGGACCAGGAAGGTTCGTGCCTGGCGGATCAAAACCCAGGTTCATGACCGGCTTGCCGTACATCATTAACTCCAACGACACCGTCGAAGCAGGGTTTATACCAAAAAGGCACTGCTTTAGCAGGCTGCTGTAGATCGCCAGGTCTTCTTCCTGCGGCATGAACCAGTTTGTGTCCCACAATACCGGTGGAAAAAAAACATCCGGAGTGTTGGTATGCGCGAGTACTTCCATCTCAGGGCTGTTGCCTTTCACATAGGTGCGTACCACCAATTGTGGGCGTTTTGAAATCTCAATTTCTTTCAAAATCTCGATCACTGTGTGCACATGCCCCACCTCGCCGGGAAAATCCCTATCCATGCCGGTGGTGTATAGCACAAAGGGACGGTTTGGGTCAAATCCAATGTGTTCAGCCAACTGCTGGCGCGTCATTTGGTATTCCGGCTTGAAATGGTAATCAAACTGCGGAGTGCCGGTGATATGTACCTGCATGGGCTTAATGAAGTGATACAGGTGCAGCAGTTCATCCCGCATGCCCTCATGCCAGACTAAAAAGTGGTCGTAAGGAGGCAGGATGCGTCCCCTCGAGGAGAGGTTATCCCATGAGAAGATGAAGGTCGCGGTTGTTATGCCCATCTTGTGGGCAATCCGTGCCGGCATTTCCCCGCGCGGGGCATGGATGTGGGAGCAGTTGAACACCAGGTCGGGCTTGAGTTCGCTGAAAGTCAGTTTGAAGAAAGGCGTCGGGTTGAGCAGGATCGAAAGGTGGTACTCCCAAAACGCCAGAAAGTTGAGTCCTGCCCGGGAGGCAAAAAGGCGCGCAAAAGCCTTGAATAGCTTAACCCTCAGCTTTTGTTTGGGAGTGTGGGCTTCATAGTCCAGCAGCTCCCACTTGTTCTTGACCTTTTCGGTCCAGATCCAGCGGTAGTGTGCCATGTCAATCATTTCCCGCAGGAATTTGACAATCCACCTTTCCTTCAGTTCGGGCAGCGGGATGATGCGCTCAACCAGCGGACCAAATCGCTGGATAAACTTCTCGTCATGAATGGCAGACAGCAGTGTCACCCGTGCCTCGCGGGAGAGGATGGCAAGCGTGTCGGAATACAGGAAGTTCCGCACCGCCTCACCGCGGGCGACGATCAGAACAATGTGGGGTTTTCTCGATAATGATTCGTTTGTGGTCACGATCAGCCTTTTATGTGTTTATTTTTGTGCTCTCGGACTGCCTCTTCCAGGATAGTCACCAATCTCTTGCCGGCTACATCCCAGTTCAGTTCTTTTTCATAACGTTCGCGCGTGGTCTGGCACAGCCGCTGGTAGCGTTCCGGGTCATTTACCAGGTCAATGATAGCCTGGACGTAAGCTTCCGGTGGACTGCCTTTAGGCAAAACGATACCTGAAACCCCATCCAGCACGGAAGTGCCCAACCCTCCGGTGTTGTTGGTGATGGTAGGCGTGCCAAACGCAGCCGCTTCGGCCGGGACAATCCCAGCTGCTTCAAACCTGGCGGGGTGGATTAGCAAGTGTGCCCATTGATAAAGGTCAATATAGGCATCCAGTTGATCAGGATCGCTTTTTTTGAAGGGACCCACAAACTCGACATTATCCCAGGCCTGGCGTTCGGATTCTGGCAAACCGCAGATCTTCAGAAGAGTCGGGATGCCCTGGGCATTCAAGAGCCGAACCACTTCCAGTGCAATGTCAACGCCTTTGCGCTTGAATACTCTGCCAACCAATAGAATTCGTATCGGATGCGTTAATTGCTTGGTTAAAACTTCCTGGTCCAATGTCCTCACAGCCTCAACAGGAAGAGCAGAAGGCATTGGAAAAACAGTTACTTGCTTGCCTTTCAATCCATAAAAGTCTACAAGCTGCTTCTTCGACCACTCACTGTTGGTCGCACAAGCATCGATATGTTGGAGTGCTTTTCTCTCCTGCCAGTAAGTTAGCTTTAAGGCCAGTTTTCCATACATTGGCCAGTCCTCTTCCTGACCGTGAAAGGTAGTGTCAAAAAACCAAAAAGACATTTCAGATAATCTTCGAAAGACAAAAAATGCATGGAAAAGGGAAAATACTGCATCAAAATCCCCATTTTTCATCGCTTTGGCAACAGCATTAGAAGCTTTGAGCGATGTGGTCATAAGGTATTTCAAGCCACTTTTCCCAGTTAAATGTTTATAAATCCTCCAGAAGTAAGTCTCAAACTTTTCAAAAATGCTCACCCCGTGGGTCACTGGACCGATGATTTCTACACTATTCCCTGCATCGATCAGCGCTTTGTAACATCCATAATCGACGCTACTCCCGAGATCAGGATTGGTCGGATCGTAGCGGTAGGTTGCGTAAAGGATTTTCATTCGCTAACGCTCTTGAAAATAGATTTCAGAACTTCAATTAGTTTTCGTACGCTGACAGCCCAATTGGCATTTGTCTCATAGAACGCGCGCGCTCCATGACAAAAGCGCTGGTAGGTGTCAGGGTTATTCAGCCAATCCAAAATGACCTCAGAAAAATCTTTAGGGCTAGCTTCTGGATTTAGTAAAATGCCACTTGTTCTATTTTTCACTGATGTCTTAACCCCAGTGGTATCGTAAGCTAAAGAGGGCAAACCATAGGCGGCGGCTTCCACAAAAACAAGTCCATAGCCTTCAGCCTTGCTGGGAACTACGAGAACATCACAAGATCGATAAAGCGCTTCTAATTGATTCCTTTCGGATTGAACATCCTTGTTTAACAACCCATAAAAATGTATAAAATCTGCCTTAATTCGATCGGAAAAATCTACACCAACTATGTGCAGGTGTGACTTTATTCCACGGTTGTTCAATTCTGTTGCAATCTCAACCGCAACACTGCCGCCTTTTCCTTCCCAATCTTTCCCAACAAAGAGCAGGTTCACTTTCCGTTGCTGAGCATTGAGGTTGAAATCCCTCTGCTCCGCCACCTCGGGTCCGGGATCGGGGATGTTGGCACCAAAGTAGACCAGGTGAAGCTTTTCCGGGGCCACCCCATAACCCCGTGCCTGCTCCACCTGCCACTCAGCCGGGAAGACCGCCAGCGCGGAACGCTCCAGGCAGCGCCTCATAGTCTTTTGGTAGCGCCGCAGCGCCCAAAGCGGTACCTGCCGATAGGCCACCATTTCACGCAGGTCGCTTGCCCGCGCGGATGCCGGAAGCATCACATCGGAGTAATACACAATCGGAAAAGGCACATCCAGCCCCGCAGCCACGCCGGGATCATTGGTGAGAACCATATCGAAGGAGCTCCCTCCCAGTTGTGAGGAGAGTTCTTTTCCCAACGCGCGGGCCACTGCCGGGTCGAGGTAGGTCAGGTATCCGCCTTTTTGCACCCGTTTGGCGAAGGCGCGCAGCGGTCGCACCACCATCGGCTCCCGGAAAGCCACCGGACCAAAATAGCTGAGTTCGCAGCCCTGACGCTCCAACTCGCGGCTCATGTAAAAGAATGTGCCCGACCCTCGGCGGATATCGCGCGAGTCGTAGTAGGGTGTCACAAAAGCGATCTTCAAGCTCACTCGAACAACTTTCTGTAAGACCAGGTATGCAGCCGTTTCAGAACTTTTCGCAGCCAATGGCTCTGCCACAACCCGCCCCCTTTTTTGGCTGGAGCGGGGCTGGAAACAACTTGGGAGAAATTCAAACCGGGGGCAATTTCTGCCAATTCACTCTGCAGATCCGGAACGCTGTTGCCCATGTGGTGCACCAGGTAGTCAGCTGTTGAGAGCCGCCAGAAGCCCGCCCGATCGACTTTGGCTTCAAAGACAGGGCTGTATATCGGGTCGTAGGTTAGTTCCTCATCAGTAGTGTCCAGGGGCAAAACCCGCGAGATCACTTCCCGCCTGGTCAGGAACTGGAAGTCCTGCGCCGAAAGGAAAGCCCGCACACCGTCACGAGTCAGGCGCGTGTCCGTTCGCTCAGCAGAGAGCAGCGGCGCGGGGTCCTTGCCCAGGCTGAGTTGGTGTGCACGGATAAAAGCCGAAGGTACCAAGCCGGGACCCTTCTCCACCGCCACCATCGGGTCGCTGGCAATACCAGCCAGAGTGCTGGCAACAAACCGGTCCGATTTATCCACCGTCGGCAGCGCGCTGACCATGCCGGCCTGCGGGAAGGCACGCATCACCTCCAGCGAGCGCTCCAACCACCCTGTCAAAAAGTACACATCGCTATCGGCGTATGCCACAAATTCTCCCGGCGCAGCCCGCAGCAAAAAATCAAGCGCGCCAAGCTTGCGGAAGTTCTGATCGCTCAGAATGAGATACTGAATGAGCCCCTCTTCCTTCAGCCCGCTCAGGTAGTCCGTCACCTCGCGGCAGCTGGCATTATCAAACACCATCAGGTCAAACGGCGTCTGGGTGCTGGCGCGCAGGCTTCCGAAGCACAACCTGAGCACCTCCAGGCTGTGCTGCCAATAGCCTTCCAGCATCGGGATGTGGGTGATGGTGGTCACGGTCACGTCCTGCGCTGCCGGCAACTCGAGCGCCAGGTCTTTTTCTTTGAGGGGGTGTCTTCCAGTGCGAGGCATAATGTTTCGCTTTTCTAACTTTAGTTTATCAACAGTCGCTTGGAAAGGAGAGCCAATTTACTCTGAATGTCAGCATCCACGGCATCCTTGGTTTGCTGGTCCAACGATTTGGCAGCTTCCTCCAGAGTCCGGTCCAAATAGTCCACCGGCACCAAAGGCTTAATCTCCTTCATCGCAAGCTGATCAAGCAGCCCCCTAAAGCCAAGCAGCGCCAGGGCGGTGCGGTAAGCCTTCTTGTGTTCGTCCGGTCGGTATGCGTATACCACCCGGTCGATGTCGCCTTTACTCGCCAGAATTTTCAGCGCCCACATGCTCGTCCCATAGAAGGGGATCAGGGTCTGCCTTAGCTCTTCCGGCGCGGAGATCACGTGATAACCGCGCTGCACCAGCTGCAGGTTGGCGTAGTCCGCCACATCAAAGTAATTCCCAATTTGCTTCCAATTATCCGGCTTATAGATCTGGAAGGACAACTTTTCTTTCAGCCAAATATCACGGCGAATAAGCACTGCATACGAGCCCATCGCTTCTGAAACCACTCCTCTCAGTTGAGGATTCAGGTGCGGTCTGGGATTAAAGGAAACCGCGGCGAGTTTGCTATCTTTTTCAAATCTATCCAAAGCCCACTTCACCGGAGCGCCATCCGTCCAGAAAACATCATCATCTGAGATCAAGACGAGATCAGAAGCGCAAACCTGGCTGAAAAAGACGTCCAGTTTTGTACCGTGGCTGAAGTTATAGATCGGCATCACCCACAACTGACTATTACCCTCAGGGCGGTAATTGCCGGATCCATCGCCAATGATGATCTGTTTCGGCAACTCCCCAAGCGACAGGCTGATAGTATGGTCCCAAAGCGCGACGACTTCCGGCAGGATCGTGAAAGAAAGGATATCCAAATCAGCCGGCTTTCGAAGCAATGGCTTTTCGAAGAGGATCTTTCGCGTGGCAAGCAGGCAGCGCGTCAGCGCAGGCAGCCTCTGGTAGCGGTAGTTGCCCTTCAGTTCCTGCGGCAGGGTTTGCCTGAGTTCCTTCAATAAGGATTTCTTTGTTGCTTCCATCTATAGCTAAGGTTTCCCATTCAGGAAAGTATGAAATCGCCTCCCCACGGCGCGAAAGACGCGCTGGAAAAGTCCAGGATTGAGTAGGCTTGCATTGATTGGGTTTCCATATTAGCGTATTTTCCAAATTCTGTCGCGATAAAAAACTCCGCGCATTTTCAACTAAATTTTGTCAGTGCCTTAGCCAACACTTCTGCCGCGACTGAGCGTGAGTATACACGGTCGTAAGTTTCCCGAGCTGAGCGGGCGAGCTGGTCAAAATCAAACGGAGTGTTCACCAACCGCGAAAGCTTCTCCGCATAATCCTGCACATCCGCAGCCAGCAGGATGTTTTCCCCATCCACCAATCCGGTCAGACCTTCCGCCATTTCTGCTGTGCTGAGCACCGGAACGCCGTAAACCATCGACTCGATAATCCGCGTGCGCAAGCCGGAAGCCTTGTTTCCACCTACCACCTGCAGGTCCACCTGG
>ERZ795057.1564-NODE-1564-length-19362-cov-9.032734_pt1 | contig 19362 bp, 17 predicted proteins | sample MGYA00375141_ERZ795057 | MGnify/ENA primary metagenome ERZ795057 (study PRJEB30186, sample SAMN05720163) | activated sludge metagenome | isolation source: Anaerobic digester | place: Hong Kong | collected 2015-01-26 ... | reverse complement strand
CCATACTCCCTTTCTCTTCTGATACCCATATTGGACTCCTTTTTATTATTAGATTAAATATAATAAACTCGCTAAATCAATCAGATCGCCTTTTTATATATCTCAAAAAACTGCTTTGAGAGATTCTCCCTGAAATCGGGATGTGCGATCTCTATAAGGGCTTTACCCCTCTCTACTACTGATTTACCCCTGAGGTCAGCAATACCGTATTCAGTTACTATAAAATGCGTATCTGCCCTGGGGGTTGTAACTGATGCCCCTTCGTCAATATGAGGGACTATTCTTGACAGTTTGCCGCCTGCAGCTGTTGAACTGAAGGCAAGAATTGATCTGCCGCCTTTAGACCAGGCCGCACCACGAACAAAATCAAGCTGCCCGCCAGTACCGCTGTACTGCTTATATCCTATGGTATCGGATACCACCTGACCTGCAAAATCGACCTGAAGCGCTGAATTAACTGAAACCATATTATCATTTCTGGCTACAATGGCCGGACTATTTGTATAATCTACAGGGTACATCTCAATCATAGGGTTGTTATCAGCAAATTTATAAAGCCTTTCTGAACCCATTAAAAATGTTACAACCATCTTACCCGGGTGAAAATTCTTCCTCGCACAGTTTATAACACCCTTTTCAACAAGGGTAACAACTCCGTCAGAAAACATTTCACTGTGTATACCGAGGTCTTTTTTATCCGTAAGAAAATGAAGGATAGCGTCAGGCACTGCTCCGATACCAAGCTGCAGGCAGTCGCCGTCTTTAATAAGCTCCGCAATATTCTTCCCTATCTTCTCGTCTGTTTCGCCAAGTTTTGGCGGGTTGAGAACTGCGGGCGATGAATCTGTCTCCACGATATAATCTATTTCTGAAACATGTATAAATGAATTACCGTAAGTCCTCGGCATATTGGGAGTAACCTCCGCTATTACCATTTTTGCACTCTCAGCCGCGGGCTTCGTGTAATCCACGGATACTCCGTAAGAACAGTATCCATGAGCGTCCGGTTGTGAAACCATCATAAGGACAACATCAACGGGAAGAATCTTTTCTGTAAAAAGAGAAGGGATCCTGCTGAAATGACAGGGTGTAAAGATTGCTCTCCCTTCATGAATAGCTTTCCTTGTTGAACCTCCGGCAAACAGTGCGTTATGCACAAAATTTTCCGAATACTCGGGAGTACAATATTCACCTTTGCCCATTGCAACCATATGAACTATTTCAACATCTTTATACTGGGCGGCGTTCCTTACCAGTGCTTCAACAAGTACATGCGGCTCTCCTGCCGCGTGTCCGAATACAACCCTGTCACCGGATTTTATATGCTTAACAGCTTCATCTGCTGTAACAGTTCTGCTTTTATAAATTTCCTTCCACTGCATATAAAACCTCCTTATCTATTTAAATCTCTATGCTTCCTCTTTATCTCCTCTACCGCAGTTTCAATGTCCTTTTCGCTGACTATTACTACAAGGCAACTTTCATCTATCCCTTCTACATCAGCACAGGCAGCGCCGCAGCCCATTACAGCTAAAACAACCTCTGAGTCCCCCTCGCTGAGAGGAATAAGTTCCGCCTCTCCGGCAAGTTCTTCCCGTATTTTCTGCACGGCTGCAATCCTGTCGAACATGGGATTGCAGCCGCCGCAATATTTAAGTCCTACTCTGAACATCTACTCCTGGATACCGCAGAGTTTCTTTGCAACTTTCATCTTTTCAGCCATGTTCACCTGACGTGCAATCATGATCCTCTGCGCCTGCGGTGAACCCGCGCCGTGCATTGACTCTGTCAGGTAACCAACTGCAGCTGTACCGAGAGTTATGTTCTCAATAAGCCTGAGGATTTTCATCCTGCTCTCTGTGGGCACATCTGCATTTCCTCTGAAATACTTCTTAACATAATGGCCTATTTCAGGAGAGTTGAGATCATCTTCTGAAGGCATTGTCACCATAAGACCGCCTGCTATATCCTGCGCAAGCCTTGCTATTTCATAAGGAAATCTTGTTACATTCTGCTTACATACATTCGCAAGGAGTGTATTAACAAGATAAGTTCCGGACGCCTGTTTGCTCCCTTCAGTTGCACAGGCGACTGAACCGCAATACAGAGTCTCATTCAGATGATTCATTTCAATAATCTTGTCTTTAACGTGTGATGCCTTCTGTGCTCCGTTATACTCTGCTGCAACCTGTGTCGCGCCAATCAGAACGTCACCAACACCCGCTTTACATGCGTAGCTCTGCCTGTGATATGAAGCGAAGTTTTCAACAAGCTCTCCGGAGAATTCATACTCTCTGAACATGAAAACTCTTTCCCATGGAACAAAAACCTTGTCAAAAACCACAAGGGCCTCATGTCCGCCGAAAAGCTGATTTCCTCTGTCTATTAAACCCTTTTCCATTTTTCTTGTGTCACAGGACTGCCTTCCGTAAATATAAGTAATTCCTTCTGTATCTGCAGGAAGTGCAAATGAAAGCGCGTAATCCTTGTCCTCTTCCCTCATTGAAATTGTTGGCATTATAATAATTTCATGTGAGTTTACAGCACCTGTCTGGTGTGCTTTGGCACCTGTTACAACTATACCATCAGCCTTCTCTTCAACAACATGCATAAACATATCGGGATCTTTCTGCTGATGAGGCGCGAGACCTCTGTCACCTTTAGGGTCAGTCATTGCACCGTCACATGTAAGATCCTCCTCCTGTACATATTCGAGATATTTCAGGAATCTTTTGTTGTACTCTGTGCCGTATTTCTGGTCAATATTGTATGTAGTGATTGAAAGAGCGTTCATTGCATCCATACCAACGCAACGCTGGAAACAGCACCCTGTCTGTGCTCCAAGGAGCCTCTCCATTTTGGTTTTCTTAACAAGATCCGTGGTGCTCTGATGAATATGTGTAAACCTGTTTACCTTTTTACCTGTCAGATGAGAAGTGGCTGTCATTAAATCTTCATATTCTGGCATTGCTGCCATATCATAGGTCATTTTAACAGCATTCATTGATGGTCTGATAATCGGGTCATCTACAACGTTCTCAACTCTCTTGCCAAACAGATAAACGACAAGATTGAGTTTTCTTAAACTGTCTTCATATTCCTTTCCGGTTTTCATTGATTCATGCCTCCCATAAATTTATAAAGTTTAAGTTCGATTATACTTATTGCATGAACCGTGCCAGAATTTCCGGTTATTAACAGTTCCGGATGGAAATCTCCAAAATTTCCTGTCGGATTTTATAATTTTAAAAATACAGCCGGATAAATATGAACAAAAACTGCTTTTTGACAAAAAATTCATGCAATCATGTGATTATTCATATAAAGAAAGGGAGGCGATTCCAAATTTTCCGCTCAGGAAACTAAAAAAAATCATAAATATGCTAAAAATTTATGGAATGATAATCAGAATAAAAGTTTTACTGAATGAATTTCTGTTTCATAAATGAAACAGAAAAAGATGAGGTATCATTGTGATTAAAAAATTAAGGTATTATTATTAAACGCTGTTGAAGACAAAACTCTTTTAAGGGATTAAAAACAAAAATTAATAAATAAAATTATGTACTATGTTTATTATTTATTAAAAATAAATCATTTCGTTTCAACAGTGAAACAAAAATTTCAGAAATGAAACATTGTTTCACTTCTGAAACGGCCCGTTCTTTGTTATGCCGTATTTTGCAGCTCTCCTCACTATTGAAGGAGCACTTATTTTCAAATATTTTGCCATTTCACGTGTGGAATTATACTTTTCATAAGCTTTTGTTATTAACTGCTTCTCAACATTTTCAATTGCATCTTTTAAAGGCATAACTTCATTGACTCTTATACCCCCTCCTGCCTGCTCAATACACTCAGCTTCAGAGCAGATATTGGAAGGAAGATCCGCAGGTGTAATAACATTATCAGGGCACATTACAACAAGCCTTTCCACAAGATTACGAAGCTCCCTTATATTCCCCGGCCAGGAATACCGTTCAAAAGCGTCCATCACTTCAGAGGAAAATCTCTTTGTCATGTTATAGCTGTCATTAAAAAGTTTAAGATAATACGCCGTAATAAAGGGGATATCCTCTCCCCGTTCGCGCAGGGAAGGGATAATGATAGGGACAACATTCAGCCTGTAATAGAGGTCCTCCCTGAATTGTTTCTCACTTACCATTTCCAAAAGGTCCCTGTTTGTGGCAGTGAGTATTCTCACATCCACCTGCCTGAACTTATTCCCCCCCACACGGCTGAACTCCTTGTGCTGAAGGACACGAAGCAGTTTTGCCTGAAGTTCATAAGGAAGCTCGCCTATTTCATCCAGAAAAATTGTCCCCTTATCAGCCAGTTCAAAATATCCCGGCTTGCCTCCCCTCCTGGCGCCTGTGAAAGCTCCATCTTCATAACCGAAAAGTTCAGATTCCAGGAGATTTGCCGGTATTGCGCCGCAGTTTACCTTGATAAAGGGCTCATTCTCCCTCTGACTGTATTTATGTATAATGCCTGCCACAAGGTCCTTCCCTGTGCCTGACTCCCCTGTAATCATTATTGTTGAATCAACTTTAGCAAGCCTTATGGCAGTATCAACAAGTTCATTCATCATCTCCGAACCGATAATCATGCCGTCTATATTTTTAACAGATTTTATCCGCAGAGAGTCCAGCTCTTTCCTGTATTCCTCTGTCATTTTCTGCGTCTCTTCAAGAGTCTGCTGTATATGATAAAGATCGGTTATATCCCTTACACTGGTTACCACCCTGAAGATCTCCCCGCTTTCATCAAAAACCGGCTTGCCGGTGGCCAGGAGAGACTTGCCGCTACTTGTTTTCTGGACAATACTCACAGTGTCCCTTTTTTCAATAACAAGAAGAGTAACCGATTGGGAATAGGTCCCGTTTGCAACGAGATCCCTCATGTTCCTGCCGTAAAAACCGGTGGTATTAAGCTCAGAAATTTTCTCATAAGCCTTATTAATTCTCAACACGTTAGCGTCCCCGTCACAGACAAAGATCCCGTCTGATGATGATTCAATAATTGCATCAAGGTCTTTATTCAGCTCTTTCACAGATTCAAGCTCATTTACAATCGTTTCAAGATCCGCTATATCCTGAAAAACCAACACAACCCCTATTATTTTACTCTCCATCCAAACAGGATACCGCCTGTTTATGAAAGGGCGCCCCTTTATGGTTACCTTCTCGACACCGGGAATTTTTCCGCTTATAAGGACGTCCGAGATATCAAGGTCAGGGAATATATCGGTGAAATTTTTCCCTATCAGCTCGGATTCACTCATTCCGAGACCCGATTCAGCAGCCCTGTTAACCAGATTAATTTTTCCGTCCTTTCCGACCGAAATAACAAAATTACTGAAAGAGTTAAGCACTGAATCCATAAGGTTTCTTGTAACTTTATACGAATCATGGTAGGTCTTTACAAAATCGGGGATTGCAATTATACCGACAGCTTTACCATCCTCAACAACAGGAAGAAAACCGTGCATAAAATAAAAACGATCCTCCACGTTATCATCAGGGTGCCCGTATATAACATTTTTTGTCATCAGTTCACCAACGGGAGTATCCATGCTTATTCCGTTTTTTACAGCTTTAAACACGTGATTTTTGGTAAAAAGGCCGATAAGAGCCCCATTTTCATCAACAACTGTTGAAGCATCGATCTTCAGGTCGCTGAAGACCACGCATGCCTCCTTTATTGAATCATGGTATCTGAAAAAATGGATGCGGCTGCTGCATAAAAAATCCCTTACTTTCATACCTACCTCACGCTCAAAGCCCCTGACTCCAAATATTAACAGAATGAGAAGTATATCCAATTTTCATCAAGCGAAAAACATTTCCGATAATACTGCATCAGCTTAAATTCTTCATAATCCGGAATTATTACAAGAAATCACTCCCTCTTAATATCAATTCACCCCCGCAATACTCTTTAAAAACCCGTGCAAATGACGGCAAAAAGCAATCTCTTTTAAAATAAAATAATAATTAAAAATATAAATACGAAAAAACAGGCCCCGGGAATCAGAATATATTATTAAATTGACAGGGCGTTATAAACCTTTTTAATCTCAATATTATTATGAATAAACATTGATCCGCAGGGGAAAAGCACAGTCCCCCGGAGGCCGGGAAGAAGAGATGGATGGAGAGTTTTTTTCAGAAAAAGCACGCGATGAAGCAATAATGAAGGTGAAAACCGAGTTCGGCAAAACCGCGGCTGATATTGGGGCAGGTTCAGGCTTTATGACTGAGGGACTTTTAAATGCCGGACTTAATGTTGTTATTACAGACTCCTCCGAAGAAAACATAAAAATATTGAGGGAGCGGTTCAGCCATTTTAAAGAGGTAAAAATTACCGGGACATCAGCTGATAAATTTGATATTGAAGACAACTCTCTTGATTACGTATTCACGTACATGCATCTTCACAATACCGAATACCCCCTTTCAGTTATAAAAGAGATGCATAGAATTCTTAAACCCGGCGGAAAACTTGCGGTAACAGATCTCGTTGAGCACAACAATGAATTTATTCTGAAACAATTCCACCACCGATGGCCCGGGTTCAACATGCCTGACCTTTACGAATGGTTTGTAAAAGCAGGCCTAAAGGAGATATCAATAGAGGTGCTCGGGCAGTCATGCAGCTGCGAATCCGATACAGGGGATTTAATAAACACAGGAATTTTCCTGGCATACGGGGAGAAATAAACCGCATTATAACAGGAAAAAAGCGAGTTCCTCCACTCCTGCAGCATCCGCCCATTCAATAATGTGACGTGAATACCGGCCGTTGTTCTTCAGCCACGAATACATCTCATCTGAATCAGACCCGGAAATTACTCCGCCATGACGTAGAATTTTTACCGCTAAAAGCGCGTTTATATAGGGGATCCCGCTGTCCCTGCAGTATGCCGCGCCGGCGCCGTCATCTATAATCACATAGTCGGCCTTACCTGAGACAAAAAGAGATATCGAATCCCTTTCCCCCCTGTGAAGTTTTCTGCTTCCGGAAACAACCTGCGCCCCGTTTTCAATCTCAATGAGCCCCCTGCTGAAACAGGAAAGGAAAAAGCCGGAACCCTCATGATCCGGCGCCGTAAGTTCACAACTTACCGATTCAGGGACAATACAGATACAGCTCTTCAGCAGATGTTCCAGGGCGCCGCATTTCAGCAGAAGTATTGCCGAGGAGGAATCTATTGCCATCTTTCTCATAATATTCCTTGACATAAACTCTTCACGGAATTCCATACTTGATCAGATAAAAAATACTTTATTACTCCCGCCTAAAGCGGCGGTGGTATGTAATTTTTACAGATGATCCTGATGATAACATGAAATGAAAAGAACAATCCATACAGATTTAATCAAGAAGGAAATTGAAAAGCTCATCTATAATGCGAGTTTTACTGTACCGCCTGAAATAAAATCCGCCTTCAGCGGAATGAAGCTTTCCGAAACCGGTCCCCTTGCCTCCGAAACCCTTCGTATACTTATTGAAAACGCGGAGATATCGGAAAAGGAGGAGATCCCCCTCTGCCAGGACTGTGGTTCAACCATTATATTTATGGAGATAGGTCAGGACATTGAATTTGAAGGGGAATACATCTGCGACGCGGTTAATGAAGCTGTTGCTGATTCCTATATAAAATTCCATCTGAGAAAATCGATAGTCTCCGATCCTCTCAGAAGAACCAACACCGGGACAAATACCCCGGCATTTATCCATACTGATATCATACCGGGCGACAGGCTGAAAATAGATATACTGCTTAAAGGGGGAGGCTCGGAGAATGTGAGCTCACTGAGAATGTTCAGACCCACTGACCCTGTTGAGATGATCATTGACTACATTGAAGATACAGTTATAAAAGCCGGCCCCAATCCGTGCCCCCCGATTTTCCTTGGGGTAGGAATCGGCGGAACAGCGGACGCAGCGATGCTCAATTCAAAAAAGGCGCTTATGCGGCCAACGGGTGAAAAGCACAAAGATCCCTTTTACGCGGAGCTTGAGGATAAAATCCTTGCAAGGATAAACTCTACAGGGGTTGGACCAATGGGGTTCGGAGGGGCAAACACCGCCGCGGGAGTATGCATAATGGAGGCCCCGACACATATAGCGTCCCTTCCTGTAGCCCTGAACCTTAACTGCCACTCCTTCAGAAAAGGAGGTGTCATACTTTAATGGAATGGAAACATATTTCAACGCCTGTTGATGACAATACAATCGCATCTCTTAAATGCGGAGATCCATGCCTTATAACCGGAAAGATACTTACCGCAAGAGACAAGGCGCATGAAAGGATAAGGCAGATGATAGCAGCCGATGAGCCCCTCCCTTTTGACCTGAAGGGAGAACTTCTTTATTACGTGGGGCCCTCTCCGGCAAAAGAGGGTATGGTGATTGGAGCTGCAGGGCCCACAACATCGTCACGCATGGACCCCTTCTCAGAGATGATACTTGAACTCGGCATAAAGGGCATGGTCGGCAAGGGGAGAAGAGACAGCCTCACAAGGGAACTGCTGGTTAAACACAGGGCTGTATACTTCAGCTCAATCGGCGGAGCAGGCGCATACCTGAGCAGAAGAATAAAATCATCACGCGTAGTGGCATTTGAAGAACTGGGACCTGAAGCTGTTTTTGAACTTTACGTGGAGGAATTCCCGGCTGTTGTAGCAATAGATATTAATGGTGAAGATATTTATGAAAACAGAATTCGACAGTAACTATACTTTTTACGATTTTAAACAGGCCATAAAAGAGACTCTAAAAACCAGGGACAAGCGTACCATAGATTTCCCCGACTACCGGAAATCATCGGTTATGATGCTCTTCATGGAAAAAGAGAACGTCCCCCACGTACTGCTCTCTCTGCGAACTGACAGGGTCTCCACCCATAAGGGACAGGTTTCATTCCCGGGCGGCAGCTATGACGACACAGACAGGGACTACCTCGAAACAGCACTGAGAGAGACGCACGAAGAGGTGGGAATCGACCCATCGGAAATCGAAATTCTGGGTGAATATGATGAATATATATCCATTATGGGATTCCATGTTTATGTTTATGTAGGAGCTCTCAACAGGGATGTCCCCTACAACGTATGCGAGGATGAAATAGAGGAGATGCTTGAAGTCCCCTTCTCGATTTTCTACAACGAGGAATTCGACCGGTGTGAAAAATTCACCCATGAAGGGAGAGATTATGACGTCTACTATTATTATTACGGCGACAGCACCATCTGGGGGATGACTGCCCGTATACTTACCGATTTTTCACGAAAGGTCTGTAAGGGATAAATAACGATATTTTATTGACACCCCCGGTAACCATGTTTATCCTGAATATACTAATTTATTGTTTCAGTAATTAATCTTATATATTTAAGCAAAGAAATTAAAGGACTTTAATATACAGGCCGTATCCGGTCACGTGATATTAAAGTTTTCATCTTAAAATGTTTAAGAACCGAATACTGAATCTGTATACTATCTCTTCATACCGGAGTCTTTAATGTTTAAAAAACTATCTGAAAGAAGAATTCACCTTGTTGTACTTGCGTTCTCCACAGGACTCTTCCTGGGGATAAACTTCTCCTTTGCCGCAAAAGCGGGAGAGCCTGCCCATAAATACCTGGAATACTTTCACCGCGTATACCAGATGATATCAACCGAATATGTTGATGAACCGGACAATAAAAAACTGTTTTACGGGGCCATAAAGGGAATGATTCAATCCCTTGGGGATCCATTTACCCGCTTCCTTGATAAAAAGGCCACATCTGAACTTCAGGAGATGACAACAGGAAAATTCGTGGGGATCGGTGTTGAGATAGCGGTTAAAGACGGTGAAATTGTAGTTGTAAGCCCCATTGATAATTCACCGGCAATGAAGGCCGGTGTTGAATCAGGAGATATAATAACAAAGGTAAATGATGAAAGCATTAAGGACAAAAACCTTAATGAAATAATAAAAAAGATAAAAGGCCTCCCCGGCACAAAGGTAACAATAAGTGTACGCAGAGAGGGATTTACCGAGGATCTTTCATATGAAATAGAAAGAGCCCCGATAAAAATTGAGAGTACCGAATACGCTCTGATCAACAACTACAACACAGGGTATCTGAGAATAAAAACTTTCGGGAGCGACACATCATCCGATGTAAAAAAGGCCCTCGAATTCTTTAAAGGGAAAAAGGCTGACCGTCTTATCATTGACCTGAGGTTTAACCCGGGCGGCCTTCTTACCGCAGCTGTTGATATCTCGGACTTCTTTCTCGATAAGGATACTGTTATTGTATCAACAAAGGGTAGAGGGGAAAACGCCAGGGAAAACATCTTTAAAGCCTCCAAACCGGCATACTACCCGGGCGAAGTTATAATACTTGTTAACAGGGGGAGTGCTTCCGCGTCAGAAATCCTGAGCGGCGCACTGAAAGACAACAAACGCGCAATACTTGTGGGAGAAAAAACCTTCGGCAAGGGTTCAGTTCAAAAAACATACTCCCTTGACAACGAACTTGGCATTGCTCTGACTATTGCCAAATATTATACACCTTCCGGAGCCATGATCCATGGGAAAGGGATAATGCCGGACAGGGAGGTAAAATACGCTGATGTTTCTGAATCCGACACCGAAGAACTTAAAAAAATAAGCAGGGAGAAACTCCTGAATAAATTTGTTACAATTAAAACCAAATACAATGAATCCGTTAAAAATGAATTTCACAAATTTCTCCAGTCCAACAATATAAAGATATCTGACAAAACAGCTGACTTCATACTCAAAAGGGAAATTAATAAATATCACAAAAATATACCCTACGACCTTGAGTTTGACAGTCAGCTGATTACAGCGCTGGAGATGTTCAAGAAAAAGTGAAAGAGGGACATATAATAGGCCTTGGCCTTGAAAGCTCATGCGACGAGACCTCGGCATCAATAGTAATGGAGGGGAGAAACATCCTCTCCAATATGATAAACAGCCAGATTGAACTGCACAGTGATTTTTCCGGGGTTGTCCCTGAAATTGCCTCAAGGGCACACCTGGAAAATATCAACCAGCTGATAGACTCCGCCCTTAATGAGGCGCAGGTCGCTTTCAGAGACCTGGACTACGTTGCGGCAACAAACAGGCCCGGACTTATAGGATCGCTCCTTATTGCGCTTCAGAGCGCAAAGGCGATTTCATTCACCCTGAACATCCCCCTCATTGCCGTTAACCACCTTGAAGCCCATCTCTACGCGCCGTTCCTTGAAGGGAGAGAGCCTGAATTCCCCTTTATAGGCCTTTTAATATCAGGAGGCAACACAGCTCTTTACAGGGTTGACGCGCCGGCTGAAATGACTCTAATAGGAAAAACCGTTGACGATGCTGTGGGTGAAGCCTATGACAAGGTTTCCAAATACCTGGGCCTCGGTTATCCCGGAGGGCCTGTAATCGAAAAAATCGCGAGACAGGCAGTTAATAAGAAAGTTTTTTTTCCGAAGATCCTCACAGATCCCGAGGACAGACGATTTTCATACTCAGGCTTAAAAACGGCAGTCATCAACCATATAAAAGCCAATCCGGATGATGCTGTTCCTGAAATAGTCTACTCCTTTCAGGAGAGGGCCCTCGAACTCCTCACCAGAAGGCTTTTCAAAGCAGCCCGGACAGAGGGAATAAAAAGGATGGTTATTGCAGGAGGGGTCGCGGCAAACGGCAGGCTGAGGGAAATCCTGAACAATGAGAAAAAACCTGACGAAAAGATAATAATCCCCTCCCCCATCCTCTGCACGGACAATGGCGCCATGATTGCCGGAATGGGTTATCACTACTTTAAAAGGGGAATTTTCGATCCGCTAAGCACTGACGTAACCGCAAAGGTCTGAAATATTTGCTTGCAAAATATATTAATTCCTGAATATATATTTTAATGTAATAAATAAAATTACATACCCCCGCCGCCGAAGGCGGCGGGGGTAATTGAATATTTTTACCTGAAATAAATTAAGGGATAAATACTGTTGCAGAATATATTAATTCCGGAATAATTACGTAATGAATTTTGCAGAAGAAAAAACTCCATCAGGCCTTATCCTTAAGGTGATGTTTGATAAGATGAAATTTCTTATCTTCAACGCCAGGGGCGAATCGATCTCCTCGGACAACGAGGGGAGGAGCCTGCTTCACAAAATGCCTTCAATTATTTTCCTCGGAACGACTTTTGAAGTAGTGAAGGACTATGACAGGGAATTCGCTCTGCTGAAGCTCAGGGACAATCATCTCATAGTCCCCTACAGAAATATAATCGAAAAAAAACCAAAGTATATATTCATAAACCTTTTCGGTAAGTCTGACCTTATTCCTGCTATTATAACCCATGTTAAAAGCTATTCCTCAATGCTCAAGGAGATACCTGCCGGCACAGAGGTCGATTACCTTATTGTTGACGAATCAGTTACTGAAACCGAGATTTCAGTTATCTCCAGCAGATTCAAACCAGCGGAGATTATTTACAGTGCATCACAGAAAACCGAGGAACCTGAAGCCGCCCCTTCCAGGGAAACGGGCTATATAAACATAAATACCATGTCCGACAACGCCGTATTCCTTGCTTCTTTTCACCTGAAGCATATGGCCCTCTCCAACCTTAACCAGCTCCTTCTTGATTTTGATATTTCAGCCTTTGACACCCAGTATATTATCTACCTGCTGAATGATATCCTCATGAACCGGATAGAGGAAAACGACGTTCTAAGAAACATGAACATGCTCCTGGAACTCAAGAACTCTTTCGAATTCTACCTTGCTTTAATAGAAAGGGACGGAGATACTGTTAAGGCCCTGATCGAGAAGGAGGATGACTACCGGAAACTCGTACCTTACAGGACACTTGTGTCAAAGGTCAGTTCGATGAACCCGGGAACAGAAGGGCAGCTGCTTTATACTGAATATGAAAACATAGTAATGGAAAGAATCGAACAGCTCAAATCAAAATAAAAAAATTTTTAAATCCCGCCGGCCATAAACGTACCATAAACATGGAGTTAAATAACTGCTTTTTAACAGAATAATAATGGAGCCCCTGTTTGAAAAAATTTCTGGTTTTGCTGCTGATAACATCAACATCTCTATACGGCTTTGGAAGAAGGATCGAGCTATGTTTTTCCGACCCGGAAAAAATCCGAAAAAAAAGTTCCTCTCCTGAAGACAGGCTTATTGTAATGATCAATTCCTGCACGAAAAGTTTCAAGGGTGCTTTTTATGATATATCATCAGTAAAAGTAGCGGAGGCCCTGGTAAAGGCCCGGAACAGAGGAATTGCCGTCAGACTTGTAACTGACAGCGATACACTGTCAGGAAAAGCGATTGAAAAAATTTTAAAGGGAGGAATCCCTGTAGTGGAGGACAACCGGCCCTCTCTTATGCACAACAAGTTTGCAGTAATCGACGGTTACTTTGTCTATACCGGATCAACAAACGCGACCTTAAACGGCTCATACAAAAACAACAACAACTCCCTTATAATCAGTTCCCCGGAACTTGCTGAAATTTATGACTCGGAATTTGAAGAGATGTTCTCACACGGAATCTTCGGCAACAGGCGCGAAACCGGGGCTTTTACAGCCCTTACAAAAAAATACCACGTAAGAATTGATGATGCGGACATCAATGTTTACTTCTCCCCTGAAGACAATGTGGAGAGAATCATAAACAGCAGGCTCAAAAAAGCAAAAAAATCGATACGGTTCCTGGCCTTTTCATTCACGTCTGACTCCCTGGGGGAGACCATGATTGAAAAGTTTAAAAAAGGGCTTACTGTTGAAGGCGTCTTTGAACGGAGGGGGGCAAACAGTGAATATTCTGAATATACAAAAATGATGATTGAAGGCCTCCCTGTTTTCAAAGACAGAAACCGTCACATAATGCATCACAAGGTCATTATAATTGACGACTACAGGGTAATAACCGGATCATTCAATTTTTCAAAAAACGCGGACAGAAATAACGATGAAAACATCCTTATTATAGACAGTGAAGAGATCGCTGCAGAATATACTGAAGAGTTCCGCAGAATATTCAGAAGAGCGAAAAGATGAGTTCTTATAACGGGAAATACAGGCTCCCTGTACAGAGATGCATTGAAGGGGAAAGTGTAAATGAACTTTCAGATATTGAACTCCTTGCAGTGATTCTGGGAACGGGCACAAAAGAAAAGGATGTGCTTCAACTCTCAGCGGACCTTTTAAAAAAAACCGGCGGCCTTACGTCAATTTCAAGAAGCGGCCTCAGGGAGATCGCCATGGAAAAAGGTATAGGTCTGAAAAAGGCCGTTAAACTCAAGGCCGCTTTTGAACTCGGCAAAAGGGCAATAACCTGCGCTCCTTATATGAACCGCATAAGCACCCCTCTCGCAGTCTGGGAACTGCTGCTGCCCGAGACGGCGGGACTGCAGAAGGAGGAGTTCAGGGTGCTTGTAATAAACAACAAAAACATGCTTATAAAAAAAAGCATTGTTTCAATCGGAACCATAACTGAAGCGATCGTCCACCCCAGGGAAGTATTCAGAGACGCAATCAGGGAGGGAGGTTCCGGTATCATTGTGGCCCACAATCACCCCTCAGGCAATACAACACCATCAAAGCAGGACATTGAAACCACAAAGAGACTTTATGAAGCGGGTAAAATAGTAGGGATCCCCCTTGTTGATCATATCATCCTGGCGGACTCATCATACTACAGCATGAAAGAAAACGGATATATACCCTGAATAGAGTAAATATATCATTCATTCAATATTTATTACCTGTAAAACCGGCAAATTAAAATTGAATTCCTATTCTGCTTGACTCCGTTCTTTTTTAATAGTATAAATAGAATAATCGGATTCTGAAATCTGCAATACAGTCTGGTATAATTAACATCATTTCGGATCGGTTTTATAACTATTTCCCGAAATAACGTTAACACAAATTATATTGATTACTTTTAACAGGATTTCTGGAACCTTTATAACAATTTCATTTCGGGGATTTTATTATGAAGCAATTTACAGTATTACTTATGACAACTCTTTTGTTGTTTTTCAATATATTAAATGCAGAAGAAAAAGATTACAGAAGCATGATCCAGCCGGGAAAATGGCTTAAAAATATAGAGGTTCCTATTAAATATAAAGGCAAAACCTCATCAGCACGAATTCAGATATTTTTCCCTAAAAGTTATGAAAAGGGTGAATACTACAGGACTATAATTGCCCTCCACCAGTATGGAGAAAAAGCAAGTGACTGGCAGGCAAACACAAACATATCATCATTTGCCAATAAATACAACATGGTAATTGTGTGCCCGGGTATGAACAGGTCTTTATACGAAATGTCATTCTATCCCGAGACAGATTACAGGTGGAATATAATTCCGGGCGGTAAATATGTAGGGGACATTCTAATTGAATTTCTCAATGACGAATTCTCCCTTGCGAAAAAAAAAGAGGGGACAGGTATTTTAGGTGTTACAGCCGGTGCGCATGGCGCGCTTCTGATTTCCTCTCAATACAGTGATAAATTCGGCGCAGCAGCAGGTATTTCAGGGTATTATGACCAGTCCACAATGCCGACAAGCAGGATGGTTAACTCTATTTACGGAAGCTATAAAAAAAATCAGACAAGATGGGAAAACGACGACAATGTACTCAAACTGGCGGAAAACCTTAAAGATGTCAGCATTTATATATACCATGGTGAAAGAAACGATGCATTTAATCCGATACAGTCAAAACTGATGGCAATAAGGCTCAAGCAGCTTGAAAAAAAAGACTCATCGTACAGTATCACCTACAGGGAAGGGAAGACAGGCGGTTACGGGTGGCTCTACTGGAGAATGCAGGTTGCACCTGTAATGGAATTTATGAATGAAAAGTTGAAGTAGCCTAAATTATATTTTCTTTTATATAATCCGCCTCTTCATCCGAGAGGCGGAAGATCCCTGATATTACGCGGTTAAGTTGAATTACATCACCTGACAATTCCGCAGAAGCAACCGCGCCTTCAATTCTGCTTTTTTCATCTTCAGTCAAATCAGGAACGGGAAGTTCCTCAATATGGCTTCGCAGCACCTTAACAGAGGAAAACTTCTTCTGGAAAATAAACTGATACAGTTCAGAATTAAAGAGGCCTGCAATGATCCCTGGTGTATACCCCTCAATTTCAGGTATAAGGATATTGGCGCTGTTCAGTGTAACCCTTCCGTCCCTGTCACAGGCGAATATCAGCCTGTTTGATATATACCTGTATACCAGCTTGTTTTTGTGCCTGTAAAAATGCTCGGCTGCTGTCTGCTGAAATTTAGCCGGTTCGAACCTGACATAGGAACCGCCCTCAGATATTCTGAAAGGATGAATGTCCTTCCCTTTAATTACAGGCTCAGCCCCTTCCCCGCATTCACTCTTTATATGCTCCCTGTTGTTTCCGGTAACAATTCCCAGTGCCCATTTTGCCCTGTCTCTCAGTGTAACATGGGGCCGCGAAAATACCCTGCTGATAAGCCTCTCGTCTTCAGGTGTAATATTAATATCAAAAATATTATTACAGCTGTTCATAAACCTGGTCTGGCTTACATGGTAGCTTCTGTCGTTATTAACAATTTCAACTGATCCGTCACCGCTCCCCTTTATTATATCGATTATAACAGCCGAACTGAATACATTCCTGAAAATCCGCTTCTCCTTTTCTATCCTTGTTATCATGGCATTATCAAGGATGTAGTTTCTTATATCATGATGCATTTTAACATTCAGCACAGATTCAGGCAGGAGGAAAGAAAGCCTCCCCCCTTTCTTCAGCATCCTCATGCTCTTAACAAGAAAACATGAAAATGATTCGCCCGAGGAGATCTCCGGGTAGAGGTACCTGAGCATAGAAAGCTCCTCCCTCCTGTAATGCGAACCCCAGGGAGGATTGGTTGCGATTACATCAAATTCGGGAAGGGAGTCTATACTGTCAAAAAGAAGAGACTCGTTATAGTTCATAAGTGAATCATTGCAGAAAATCTTCGGTTCAAAATCGATGTCGCCGAACCTGATCATCAGGTTAATCCTGGCGACATTAACGGCAACAGGATCAATATCTATACCGTAGATATTTTCAGGGGAGCCTGAAATATCCGCAAAGGAGAGAATAAACTGGCCGGTACCGCAGCATGGGTCAAGAAAGATCATATCCCCACCGCACATCCTCTCAGCAATGCGATTCACTATCCAGTCAGGCGTATAATATGAACCGAGCTTTGATTTTTCCCCCTCTACAAGTATAGACTGATATATTATCCCCGCAATATTCCCCTGAACAGGGAGCGGGTAATCGAGTATTTTCAAAACCTGTTCATTAATACCGGCAGCAACAGTTCTCCTCCACTCTGTTAATGAAGAGACAAGATTCTTTCTTCCACGGATCTGGAACCTGTCACTTTGGATTATGTCACATTGTTGCTTATCATTAATTAGACCATTCTTTTTCAAAACACTGAGACAAACTACAAACATCGCAAGCGAGGGATCAATCCCGCTCTCCCTGATATATTCCGAAAGCGCGGCAACCTCTCCACGCGCGGAATCATTTTCAAAAAGTTCATCAGGGAGAAATGTTTTCGAAGAGACGGTCTTGTTTGCCCTGCTGTTTAGCCTGTCAAGCTCACCCTTTTCTATGCGGCTCCGGAGAAGGAGCACGTCATCCTTTAAAAAAAGGTATTCATTATCATTTGACACTGAACTTATAAAGCCGTGGCGCACCCAGTTTCTCACTGAAGACACGGATATGCCGAGCAGCCTTGCTGTTTCAGAACTTGACAGTACCTGTTTGCCTGATAGGGTCAGTTTCATTCAGATCTCTACCGCATCAACCTCTGCGGTAAACCATCTTCCCGTTGCAGATTGTATACTCGATAGAACCGTAAAGCTCACGCCCCATAAAAGGGGTATTCTTGCACCTTGACTTGAGGAACTGCTGGTCCACTTTTATCTTCCTTTCAGGATTGATCACTGTTACATCAGCATGGCCACCTGTTTTAATGACCCCTCTGTCAAGGTTAAGCACACTGGCGGGATTGCATGTGACCTTTTCAAAAGCATTGATATATGAAAACCCGTTATTCATTACAAGCTCGGTAATAATAAGCGGAACCGATGTTTCAAGTCCTATGATCCCGAATGGCGCGTACTCCATCTCCTGCATCTTTTCATTAAGGGCATGAGGAGCGTGATCAGTTGCAATCACATCTATTGTCCCGTCGCGGAGACCTTCAATAATTTTTTTCCTGTCATCCTCAGTCCTGAGAGGAGGATTCATCTTCGCCATTGACATCATCTCTTCAATAATATCATCTGTAAGAGAAAAGTAATGAGGTGCTGTTTCGCATGTTACGTTTATGCCGTCATTTTTCCCGCGCCTTATCAGTTCAACCGAACCGCCTGAAGAAACATGACACACGTGGAGCCTTCCCCTGGTAAGTCTTGTGAGAAGGATGTCCCTGGCGATCATCACCTCCTCTGCCTCACGGGGTATCCCCTTGAGCCCGAGCCTTGTAGAATTAAGGCCTTCGTTCATAAGCCCTTCGTCGGCAAGTGCTTTATCCTCTGAATGTGCTAAAAGGGGGACATTAAACATTCTTGAATACTCAAGGGCTCTTCTCATTGTTATGGAGCTCATCACCGGCTGGCCGTCATCACTGAATGCCACGGCACCGCCCCTGATAAGCTCACCCATTTCAGAGATCTCCTCCCCCCTGCCCCCCTTGGTTATATTCGCGGATGGGAAAACATTTATGGGCCCCTTCTCGGCTTCCATAATAATGAAACGCACCAGGGCCTGATTGTCAATTACAGGGGTAGTGTTCGGCATTGTACATACAGAGGTAAACCCGCTCTTTGCCGCAACCATTGAACCGCCGATTATGGTCTCAACATCCTCCCTTCCAGGTTCCCTGAAATGAACATGCATGTCCACAAGACCGGGGAGGACAAGGCATCCCTCCGCATCAATAACCTCATCTTCTTTCGTGGTTTTAATTCCGCTTTCAATAAGTTCAATTTTTCCACCACTTAAAGCCAGGTCAAGCCTGTCATCTGTCCCTGATGCCGGGTCTATCAGTCTTCCGTTTTTTATTACTATTCTCATATTTTCAGTTTCCCTGGTTCTCTTCGTCTTTTAAAGGGGTTCCTCCCGCAAGGAGATAAAATACCGCCATCCTTACAGCCACGCCGTTTGTGACCTGCTCATTTATTATAGCGTTGGGATGATCAGCAACCGCATCGTCAAGCTCAATCCCCCTGTTCATGGGGCCCGGATGCATTATTATCACGTCAGACT
>ERZ795057.1563-NODE-1563-length-19373-cov-5.792370_pt1 | contig 19373 bp, 17 predicted proteins | sample MGYA00375141_ERZ795057 | MGnify/ENA primary metagenome ERZ795057 (study PRJEB30186, sample SAMN05720163) | activated sludge metagenome | isolation source: Anaerobic digester | place: Hong Kong | collected 2015-01-26 ... | reverse complement strand
AAAACCGGGGTTTTCAAATGGTGAGACGGGTGGGGCTCGAACCCACGACCACAAGCTTAAAAGGCTCGTGCTCTACCGACTGAGCTACCGTCCCGCAATCTCCGGCTCGCGGAAATCTGCTGGCGGTTCTACGCTACCCCACCCGGGCCGTACAAGCAAAAAGCGGCGCGAAAACCGGCGGGGACAGGATCTCCGCGCGGATTGCCGTGGCGCTTGCCGTGGCGCTGAGGAATCCCGTTGTGGCCGCCGGCGGCCTGGTGTATTCTGGGGGCATCTTCTCCCGGGCAATGACATGAGCGAAGACACAGGCAAATCAACGGCCCACGCCGGGTATTCCTTCGGATCGTTCAAAGGGGTGTTCACCCCCAGCATCCTGACCATCCTTGGCGTCATCATGTACCTGCGCTTCGGCTGGGTGCTGGGCCAGGTGGGACTGGGCCGGACCCTGCTGATCGTGACCATGGCCACCGCCATCACGTTTCTGACCGGCCTGTCGCTTTCGGCCACCGCGACCAACATGCACGTGGGCGGCGGCGGGGCCTATTACATCATCTCGCGTTCGCTGGGGGTGGAACTCGGCGCGGCCATCGGCGTTCCGCTGGCCATCGCCCAGGCGCTGGCCGTGGCGTTCTATATCACCGGCTTCGCCGAAGCCCTGGCCGGATCGGTGGATCTCGGCCCGTGGATCGCCCACCTGCCCTTCGCCCTTACCGAAGTCCGCTTGATTTCCATTCTCACCCTCCTGGGGCTGGCCCTCCTGGCCACCATTTCCGCCGATCTGGCCCTGAAAACGCAGTTGCTGATCCTGGCTGCCATTGCCGCCTCGCTGGTGTCGTTTTTCCTGGGCGGCCCCCCCGCCGCCCCGGCCGCCGACGCGGTCGTCGATATCTCCACCCGCCTGCCGTTCTGGGCCGTTTTCGCGGTGTTTTTTCCGGCGGTGACCGGCATTGAAGCCGGCCTGTCCATGTCCGGCGACCTGAAAAATCCGGCCAAGGCCCTGCCCCGGGGAACGCTCGGAGCCGTCCTGACGGGTTACGCCGTGTACATGGCGGTTCCCATCGTGTTGATCCATTTCGTGCCGGACCGCGGACGCCTGCTGGCCGAGCCGTTGATCCTGCAATCGGTGGCGCGCTGGGGTTCCCTGATTCTGCTGGGCGTGTGGGCGGCCACGCTGTCGAGCGCCCTGGGCTCCCTGCTGGGGGCGCCGCGCACCATGCAGGCCTTGAGCCGGGACCGCATTTTTCCCCGGTTTCTCGGCCGCGGCTTCGGCCGCACCAACGACCCGCGCATCGCCACCGCCCTGACCTTCCTCGTCGCGCTCGGGGCCATCCTGCTCGGCGATCTCAACCTGATCGCCCCGGTCCTCTCCATGTTCTTCCTGACCTCCTACGGCCTGCTGAATCTCTCGGCCGGGCTGGAGGGGCTGATCGACAGCCCTTCCTGGCGCCCGGAATTCCGGGTGCATCCGGCCTGGTCGCTGGCCGGCAGCGCCGGCTGTTTTGCCGTCATGCTGATGATCAATCCCGGCGCCACCTTCATTGCCGTCGCGGTCGCCGGCCTGATCTACGCGATCGAAAAGCGCCGTCATCTCAAGGCTCAGTGGGGCGACATGCGTTACGGGCTGCTGATGCTCCTGGCCGGCTTTGCCATTCGGCATCTCGACCGGCGCAAGCCGGACGAACGGACCTGGCGCCCCAACCTCCTGGTGCTGAGCGGCGCCCCTCAGTCGCGCTGGTACCTCATCGAAATGGCCCATGCCCTCGCCCGCAACGCCAGCAACATGACGGTGGCCGCCATCGTCACCGGCGAACAGTGGGTCCTCGAACGGATCCGCTCCCTCCGCGGCAGCATCAAGGATTATCTGGCCAAACGCGACGTGCATGCCCTGGTCAAGGTCCTGCCCGAAGACAACGTCCTCGACGGCGCGGAAGCCCTCATCAAGGCCTACGGGTTCGGGCCGCTCAAGCCCAATACCATCCTGATGGGCGATTCCGAAGAAACGGACAACCTGGAACGCTTTGCCCGGCTGATTCTCGAAATCCACCGCATGGACCGCAACCTGATCCTGATCCGCGAAAACGAGCGCGACGAAGCCCCGACCTTTGCCGAGAAAGCCACGCTGGACATCTGGTGGAGCGGACAGCAGACCAACATCGGCCTGATCCTGACGCTGGCGCATCTCCTGAAGCGGAGCAAGGCGTGGGCCGACGCGGTCATCCGCCTGAAACGCGTGGTGGACGATCCCGTGGACGGCGCGGAAATCTCCCAACCCATCGAAGAGCATATCGAGTCGCAGCGGCTGGATGTCGAAGTCGAGTTCGTGCCCCGCAACGGCCTGGGGGTTTTTGAGTTGATCCGCGCCTCTTCCCGGGAGGCCTCCCTGGTCTTTCTCGGCCTTCGTCCGCCCGACCCGGAGGAAACCCCGGAAGCCTACGCCGGGTATTATCGCGTGCTGCACGAACAGACCGCCGGTTTGACCGTTGCCTATGTGCTGGCCTCCCACCAGGTGGATTTCGAGCAGGTCATCGGCCTGGGATAATCCCCCCCTCCCCCGGATCGATCAGAACTTCTGCGCCCAGGCCTGAACGCCCTGCATGATCATCTGCACCGAGACCGTCCCGACCACCAGGGCGGCGATGCGGCCGGCGATTTCGATGTAGCGGTTGATCAGCGGCTCATGGCGGGGCCGCACGGCGTCGTGCAGGATCTTGAGCAGAATCATGATCACCACGGCGGTCAGCACCGCCGCCAGGACCGTGGCGCAGGCGGGAACGGGGGCGTGGCGCTGGCCGATGATCACGCTGGCGCTGATGGTTCCCGGCCCGATCAGCAGCGGCATCGCGATCGCCCCCCCGAGATGTTCCGACTCGCCGCGCAGGATCTCGATGGCCGTGGGCCCGTGAAACACGAACTGCAGGCCGATCAGCAGGAAGATCAGTCCGCCGAAAATCTGGAACGACGCGAATTCCGCCTGCACCAGCCGCGTGAAGACGGCATCGCCCAGAATGGCAAAGCACCAGAACACCGCGGTGGCGATCAGCCCGCCGCGAATCAGCACCCGGATGAACTGCGCCAGCGAGAGTTTCTGCACCACGTCCACCAGGTACACGATCAGCAAAAACGGATTCAGCAGCACCAGCAGCAGGGCTGCCGAGTTGAACAGTTTCAATACGCTCATGGACTGATTCCTCTCCGCCCGTGTCAGGTCCCGCCGGTTTTTTCTTCGACGATGGCGGCAATCGTCTCGGCCAGTTCGTGCTCCGCCTCGACATCCTCCAGGCGCGCCCGGACCGCTTCTTCCACATAGTCCTCCTGCCGGAACCCGAGATAGAGCGAGTAGATCATCACCAGCAGGATCAGCGCAAACGGCAGCCCGGCGCAGACCGATGCCACCTGCAGGGTTTCCAGTCCCCCGCCGATCAGCAGCACCGCCGCCACCACGCCTTCCGTCACCGCCCAGAACACCCGCTGGGGCACCGGCGAATCCAGTTTGCCCCCGGACGTCAGGTGGTCCACCACCAGCGAGCCGGAATCCGACGAGGTCACGAAAAACACCGCCACCAGCACAATTCCCACCAGCGACAGCGCCCAGGTCAGCGGATAGTGCTGCAGCATCACGAACAGCGCCGTCGCCACGTTATCGCTGACGGCCCCGAAGATGTCGGCGGCTCCGCTGGCCTGCAAGTGAATCGCCGCTCCGCCGAAGACGGACATCCACAGGAACGACAGCAGGGTCGGAATCAGCATCACGCCGATGACGAATTCCCTCACCGTGCGGCCCTTGGAAATGCGCGCGATGAACATCCCCACGAACGGAGACCAGGAAATCCACCAGGCCCAGTAGAATACCGTCCAGTTCCCCTGCCAGTTGCTGGGCCGGAACGTCTCCGCCCACAGGCTCATTTCGGGCAGCTTGCTGAGATAGTGTCCCAGACTCTGCGTGAAGCCTCCCAGGATGAACACCGTCGGGCCGGCAAAGAGAACAAACAGCATGAACACCGCCGCCAGCCCCATGTTCAGTTCGCTCAGCCGCTTGACGCCGCTGTCCAGCCCCGCTACCACGCTCAGGGTGGCCGCCGCGGTAATGACGGCAATCAGCACCATCTGCGTCGTGACGCTGATGTCCCAGCCGAACAGGAAAAAGAGGCCCGCATTGATCTGCTTGACGCCCAGCCCCAGCGAGGTGGCCAGCCCCGTCAGCGTGGCCAGCACCGACAGCACATCGATCAGGTTGCCCCAGAATCCGTAGATCCGGTCGCCCAGCAGGGGGTAGAAGATGGACCGGATCGTCAGCGGCAGTTTCCGGTTGTAGGCGAAGTAGGCCAGTCCCAGTCCCACCAGCGCATAGATGCCCCACGGATGCAGGCCCCAATGGAAAAACGTCACCGACATGGCCGCCTGGGCCGCCGCCGGCGTGAACCCTTCCATCCCTTCGAACATCGGCGAGGGCGAGGCATAGTGATAGATCGGTTCGCCCACGCTCCAGAACATCAGCCCGATGCCCATGCCCGCGCTCAGCAGCATGGCATACCACGCCGGCGTCGAAAACTCCGGCTGGGCTTCCTTCCCGCCGATCCGGATCCGCCCGAAGCGGTGCATGGCGAATCCCGCCGCCGCCAGCACGAAAATGTTCACCGCCAGGATCAGGAACCACCCGGACATCCGGGTGATGAACTCGAGGGCCACTTCGAAAATCCGCGCCGCATGCTCCTTGAACATCAGCGCCAGCAGGATGAAAACCGCCAGCACCGCCATGGAGGGAAACGTCACGTGCGGATGCAGGTCGAAGCCATACCCGGCCCAGTTGTCCTCCCCCGGCTCCCGCTTTTCCGAATCATCGAAGAGCGAAGCCGTCGGACGGATCTGCAACCCTTTGAACGGCGCACGGTTCCGGATGGCTTTGCGGCGGGCTTCCTTCTCCGCCTGTTTCAATTTCATCGCCAGCAGGCGCTTCGATGCCCGTTGCCGGTCTTGTCCTGTTTCGCTCATGTTCCTCCTCCAACCGGTACGAATGTCAGGATGTTCTGCCGACTTGATCCTCCCCCGGACCCCGCCCCCGGTCAATCGGTTTTCGCTGGAGGGGACGAACGGCCTGCGCGCCGTTCCCCCGGCGGATCGCGGTTCCAAGGGCCGTTTCCCGATTCTTATCGACCGCACGGTCTGTCGTTCGTACAGTGAGAATTCCGGCGGGACTGCATCGGATATGCCGCATCAACCGCCGGAATGAGGGCACATGCGCAACGACAGACAGGCCATACGGTATCGGCCGGGCGCGGCATGGACGGCCGACGGGTTCATGCCGGAGCAGCGGACCACAAAGGGGCTCCATCCCGACATGGGGTTCTGTGGTGCGCCATGACGGCGCTGCCTTCATGGGAACTCGCCCTGCGCGGCCTCGGGATTCTTTTCTGCCTGTCGCAATCCGCCTTGCTCTCGGGGCTCAATCTCGCGCTGTTTTCTCTCAGCAAGCTTGAACTTGAGGTGGAAGCCCGGAAGAACAATGTGCGGGCCAAACGCATTCTGCAGTTCCGCCGGCAGGCCAACTTCGCCCTGGTGGCGATCTTGTGGGGCAATGTTGCCGTCAACGTGCTCCTGGCCCTGCTCGCCGGCTCCATTCTCACGGGCATCGCGGCGTTTTTGTTTTCCACGGTGGTCATCACCCTCTTTTCGGAAATCGCCCCGCAGGCCTATTTTTCCCGTCATGCCTTGAGCATCGGCGCCTTGTTTGCCCCCGTCCTGCAAGCCTACCAGATCCTGCTGTATCCCGTCGCCAGGCCCACGGCATGGGTACTGGACCAATGGCTTGGAGGCGAGGAAGTCCGGCTGTTTCCCGAACGGGATCTGCGCCGGGTCATTCAACTGCATATGGATTCGGCCGACAGCGACATTGCCCGCATGGAAGGCCAGGGCGCCCTGAATTTCCTGGATATCGACGATGTTCCGCTAGCGGAAGAAGGGGAACCGCTTCATCCCGACAGCATCATCCCCATGGAGTTTGACGGCGATCGTCCGGTTTTTCCGCCCATTTCCCCGAGCCCCGACGATCCCTTCCTTCGCCGCCTCCAGAAATCCGGCAAGGCCTGGGCCGTTCTCGTTGATTCCCGTGGAACTCCCCGCCAGGTCCTTAGAACAAACGAGTTTATACGGGATGCCCTGTTTTCGCCGGCCTCTTTCAATCCCCACCTTCATTGCTGCCATCCTATTCTGCAACGGGAGCCCGACGTTCGGCTCGGCCATCTGATTCCCCTTTTTCATGTCCGCAGCGGTCGGGGCGGAACCGAAATTGTCGAGCATGATGTGATCCTGCTGTGGCTGGATTCTCCGCGGATTGTCACCGGCGCGGATATTCTCGGGCGCCTGCTTCGCCGGATTGCCCGGCCGGTTCCGGCTGCGAAGGCCGATGGTCCTGACGGGCGGTCCCCTTGATTCCGTGCGCCGCACTCCCCCCTCCCCTCGCGGCGGTATCTCTTTCTCCACTTGCGCCGGCTGTTCCAGCCCCCTGACGTTTGGCGTCGTGTTCCGCCAACGAGGCGGGTCCGGCTCATAAGCGGCGGCGGCCCCCCCCGCCCCATTGCCTCCCGCCGGCCAATCCGCTATAGTCCGCCGCTCAAGCCCCCGTTACATGCGTTGACCGCACCGGACGGCGGCCTTGAAAGGATCCCCATGAACCGCATTGTGGCTACCATCGCCCTTCTCGTGGTTTCCAACACCTTCATGACCTTCGCGTGGTATGCGCATCTGCGCAACCTCGCCCACAAGCCGTGGCTGGTCGCCGCCCTCGTCAGCTGGGCCATCGCCCTGTGCGAATATCTTTTCCAGGTCCCCGCCAACCGCATCGGCTACGAAACTCTCTCCCTTGCCCAGCTCAAGATTCTCCAGGAGGTCATCACCCTTTCCGTCTTCGTGCCCTTCGCCCTGCTCTACATGCGCCAGTCCTGGTCGTGGAACTATGTCTGGGCCGCCTGCTGCCTCATGGGCGCCGTATTCTTCCTCTTCCGCGAACCCGCCCGCCCCGTCCCGCCGCCTCCAATCGCCCAGTCGTCTCCCGCCGCCCCGTCCTGATCCGGCGGCGTGCCGTTCGCCTCATGCGTTGAACGCCCCCCTCTTCGACCTCTCTTGGATTGCGGCGCGGCCGGGATGGGTGTATCACTCTGCGCTCATGGCTTTGCCTTTTCCATCCGATACCATTGCCGCCATCGCCACCGCTCCCGGCGAAGGCGCCATCGCCATCGTTCGCGTCTCGGGCCCCGACACCTATGCTTTGGCTGACCGCCTGTTCCATTGCGCCGCCCCGCCGCCTTCCCAACGCGCCCCCGGCACGTTTGCCCACGGCCAGATTGCCGATCCAGCCACGAATGAAGTCCTGGATGACGCCTTGCTGCTGATTTTCCGCGCCCCGCACTCCTATACCGGCGAGGATTCCGTCGAGATCCAGTGCCACGGCGGCTCCCAGGCCGCCCGTCGCATCCTCACTGCCTTGCTCGCTGCCGGCGCCCGTCCCGCCGACCCCGGCGAATTCACCAGGCGCGCCTTTCTCAACGACAAGATCGATTTGACCCAGGCCGAGGCGGTCCTCGACCTCATCCATGCCCGTTCCGAACGCGCGGCCCGCCTTGCCACCGCCCAGCTCGAAGATGCCCTCGGCCGTCGCATCCGCGGTCTTTACGACGCCCTCCTCGCCCTGTGCGCGGACATCGAATCCATGCTGGATTTCCCGGATAATGAACTGCCGCAATCGGTTCCGGATGAACTGGCCGCCAGGATCCCCCCCATTGTCAACGGCATTCAGGCCCTGCTCAATACCTGGCAGGAGGGCCATCTGCTTCGCGACGGCGCCCGGATTGTCATTGCCGGCGCCCCCAATACCGGCAAATCCACCCTCCTCAATCTCCTGGCCGGCCGCAACCGCGCCATTGTCTCCCCCCACCCCGGCACCACCCGCGACACGATCGAAGAATTCGTCACTCTCCAGGGCTATCCCATCCATCTGATCGATACCGCCGGGCTGCGCGACGCTCCCTGCGAAATCGAACAGGAAGGCATCCGCCGAACCCGGCACGCCCTGACCCAGGCCGATCTCACCCTTTGCCTCGTTGATGCCTCCCAGCCCATCTCCCAACCTGAAATCGACTTCATCGCTTCCCACGAACCACGGAAAATCGTCGTCATCGGTACCAAAACCGATCTGGGACAGATTTTGGACTCCAAAATGCTCCCCAAAACCGATTTTTTCCCCGTTTCGCTTAAAATTGACCCTCCAACAGCCCAAATTAAGGCCAAAATCACCCAAAAAGTGTTCCATGACCGCACAGGAGGCGATCACACGGACTTCGCAATATCCGGGCGGCATCATAAATCGCTTCTAATTGCACTGGATGAGGTTAAAAATGCCGAAAATCGCCTGAACACCCGCTCGGAGGCTGATTTTCTGCCTGCGGCAACCCATTCCAGGGCCGCCTTGGAACAAATCGGCCTGATTTTTGGAAAAAACTGCTCCGAAGAGATGCTCGATTCCATATTTTCAAGGTTTTGTGTTGGAAAATGACGGGCGTTGGCCGCTATTTTCAATATAATGTGATGAATGTCACAATATATTCCATCATTCCAGTATTTCACTATTCTATTTTCCCCATTTCATCCCCTCCCCTCTTCGATGAAGTCATTTGATATCGTGGTCATCGGTGCGGGCCATGCCGGCTGCGAGGCGGCACTGGCCGCCGCCCGCATGGGGGTCCGCACGGCCCTCGTCACCATGGATCCCCTCGCCGCCGCCCGCATGTCCTGCAATCCGTCCATCGGCGGCCTGGCCAAATCGCACATGGTTTTCGAGCTCGATGCCCTCGGCGGCGAGATGGCCCTCAATACCGATTGCACCGGCATCCAGTTCCGGGTGCTCAACACCCGCAAGGGTCCCGCCGTTCGGGCCAACCGCACACAATGCGACAAACCGGCCTATTCCGCCCGCATGCACGCCGTCCTGGACGCCCAGCCTAACCTCACCCTGATCCAGGACCAGATTACGGCCATCCAAGTCCAAAACGACCGGATTTCAGGCGTTTTGGGCCAAAAATCAGGCGTTTTGGAGGCCAAAGCCGTCATTTTGACCGCCGGAACCTTCCTCCGCGGCCGGATCTATGTCGGCAAGCACGGCGTCCAGGCCGGGCGTTTGGGCGAACCGTCCGAGGAGCAGCTCAGCCTCCAACTGCAAGACCTGGGCTTCCGCATGGAACGCCTCAAGACCGGCACCCCGCCGCGGCTGCACAAGGACAGTTTGGACTACGACCGCATGATGATTCAGCCCGGCACGGAACCGCCGCCGTTTTTCAGCATGGAATGCCGGGCCCGGTCCCAACTGTTCCACATGGAACAATCCGGAGCCGAAACCACCTCCGGTCCCGATTCGACCTTCGATGTTCCACGTGGAACAGTCGATGGCCTTCCGCCTTTTTCGCCCTGGATCCCGGGGTCCCGCCAGATCCCGTGCTGGCTCACGCATACCACCGAGCTCACCCTCGACATCATTCGCCGCCATCTGGAAGACTCCGCGCTCTACGGCGGGCTGATCGAAGGGACCGGCGTCCGCTATTGCCCGTCGATCGAGGACAAGGTCGTCAAGTTCCCGCATCATGCAAACCACCACGTTTTCGTCGAGCCCGAGGGCAGGGGAGTGCTGGAAATGTATCCCAACGGCACCTCAAACAGCCTGCCCCTCGACGTCCAGAAGGACATGATTCATTCCATCCCCGGCCTCGAGCGTGCGGAATTTCTCGCCCCGGGCTATGCCATCGAATACGACTTCTTCGACCCCACTCAACTCGCCCATACCTTGGAAACCAAGAGGGTGGGGGGGCTGTATTTTGCCGGGCAGGTGAACGGCACCACCGGGTATGAAGAGGCTGCGGCCCAGGGCTTTATGGCCGGCGTGAACGCATCTCTGTATCTAAAAGGGCGGGAATGTGTTGCATTTTCCCGCCACGAGGCCTACATCGGCGTGCTGATCGACGATCTGGTGACCAAGGGCACCAACGAACCGTACCGGATGTTCACCTCGCGCGCCGAGCACCGCCTGCTGCTGCGGCAGGACAATGCGGTCTTCCGCCTGGCCCGCCACGCCGAAACCCTGGGGCTGGTGCCGGGCGGGCGCCTGCGGGAAATCCGTTCCATGCAGCAGGCCATCCGGGACGAGATCGAACGCCTCGAACGGACAGTCCGGGAGGGTGCGCCGCTGGCCGTCTGGCTCAAGCGCCCGGAAATGAATTATGCGACGCTCCCGGGCCGGCGAGACGACTTGCCGCCCGAGGTGGTGGAGCAGGTGGAATTCGAACTGAAGTATGCCGGCTACATCGAGCGTGAGCAACGCCAGATCGCCAGGGCTCAGCAGATCGCCGCCCAGCGGATCCCGGACGGATTCGACTTCCACGCCATAGGCGCGCTGCGCTACGAAACCCGTGAGAAACTCACTGCCATCCGCCCCCGCGACCTCGGCCAGGCGGCCCGCATCTCCGGTGTCACCCCCGCCGATATCGCCATCCTGTCCGTCTGGCTTAAAAAAGCCACCGCGCCGGATTCATGATCCACCGCTTTTGAACGAATCCATCCCTTGGGAATGGGGGGGGGCAGGTGATTCCACATAGTTAATTAACTGTGTGGATATGCTATATAACCTATCCTGTTTATATATAGATAGATATATTATTTATATAACAGAATATGATTTGATAATGTTAACCACTATTAATTAATATCAGGGGCGCTTCAGCATTTGGATCGCGGCGCGGGTGGCGGGGCCGCCGGCTTCGACCCACCGGGGCGGGAACGCATCGGGGTTGGCCAGATGGCGGTTGAGCATGGCCATCTGGGTCGCCGGCGGCAGATGAGTTTGGGCCCGTCCGGCGGCGGTTTTCCAGGCAGGGTCGGCCCCGGGAAGCAACGCCGCGGATTCAATGGCTTTGGTGGCCAGATACTGGGTGAAGGGAGGGCTTGACTGATCCGGGCGGAAGCGGCCGTCGGGGGCCTGCTGGCGGATCAGGTGATCCATGCCGGCGCGGATGGAGGGCGCCATCGGCCCTGCCAGGGGATCCGGTGAGGCATGCACAAGAGCCAGGAGGGCCAAGGCGGTTACGCCGGTGTCATACCGGGGGCGGGTGGCTGCGGGGTCGGCCGACCAGCCGCCATCGGCGCGTTGGGCGGTCATGAGAATTTCCAGCGGAGTTGGCGGAGAGGATGCGATGTTATGTTCTCTTGCGGAATTAATTACAAATATGGATGTCAGGAGGGCAAGGGCTGCGGCCCCGCGCAGGGCAATCGTTGACCAGGCGGTTCGGGAAGGGCGGGTCGGCGGAAGGGCAGCCATGACGCGCTGCGTGAAATCCGGGGAGGGGTCCGGGACGGTTTGCGCCTGCAGGCGGTCGCGCAGCGCGGCGAATGCCGGATCGTGCAAGGGGTCAAGGGGCGGGGTCATGATACATCTCCTGCAGGGTGGCCAGGGCATTGAAGACGCGGGACTTGACGGTGCCGACGGGAATGCGGAGAACCGAGGCGATTTCGTCGTAGGTCAGGCCCTGATGAACCGCCAGGACGAGGGTTTCGCGCAGCTTGGGGGACAACCGGTTGAGGGCGTCCTGGATGTCGAGAGTCCGGCGCAGGCGGCCGAGGCCGCCGTCGGTGGAAGAGGGGATTTCCTCGCGATAGCGCTCGGCAAACAGGCGGAACCGGTTCTGCCTGCGGATGTGGTCCAGCCAGGCGTGACGCGCCAGCGTGTAGAGAAACGTGGTGAATTTGGCGACGGGCTTGTATTTGTTCCGATAGTTCCATAGGCGCAGAAATGTTTCCTGGGCGAGATCCTCGCCATGAGTGGGAGCGCCCATGCGCGCGAAAAAGTTCAGGAGGGGCCGCTGGTGACGCTCAACCAGTTGCCGGAAAGCGCATTCGTTTCCGTTCCGGACCCGCTCCATCAGGGCGATGTCATCGGTTTCGGGCTGGACGGGATCGGTCATGAAACGGCATTGTTGAACGAGTTTCCGCCAAAAGAAAAGGAATTCCCGCCGGCCCGGCGGCGGCGGGGGACCGCAGTGAACCCGGCGCCTGTTTGCGGCGCTTACAGGGGCGGAAACGGGAACCGGTTGCAGGCGAAAGGATGCGAAGATGAAACGACGGGCGGCAGGATTTCTGGCGGCGGGAATGATGATTCTTGGAGCGCAGGCGCAGCTGCCGGCGGAGCTGGATGCGGAGGCGCGCGCGGCGATGGGCCGGGGCGCGGCCTGGCTGGCGGCGCAGCAGCAGCCCGGGGGAACCTGGGGGCTGCCGGATTCGCCGGCCATGACGGGACTGGCCATGAATGCCCTGCAGCGGGCGGACGCGGCGGCGTATGCCGACGCCATCAACCGCGCGATGGTTTTCATCCTGACCAGTGTGCAGGAGGACGGGTCAATCTGGCGGACGCCGTCCGTGGAACGCAAGGGCGGGGGGCTGGCCAACTACAACACGGCGATCTGCATGACGTCGCTGCATGCGCTGGGGCGTCCGGAACTGGTGCCGGTGGTGCAGGACGCCCGGACCTACCTGGCGAACAGGCAGTATCTGGGGGGCGGGTCTTATCACGGCGGCATGGGCTATGATGCCGACCAGAACCGGGAATATGCGGATCTGTCGAACAGCTACATGGCGTACGAGGCGATGCGGCTGACGGAGGATGTCGAGGATCTGCGCACAGCGGGTGAGACGCGCGCGGATCTGGACTGGGAGGCGGCCCAGGCGTTTCTGGCCCAGCTCCAGAACCTGCCGGGCGTGAATACGAATGCATGGCGCAGCGACAGCGAAGAGGATCGCGGCGGATTCGCGTACACGCCGGGCGGCGGGGCTTCGCGCACCAACGAGGAAGGCCGCGTGATGCTGCGCTCCTACGGCAGCATGACCTATGCGGGGCTGCTGTCGCTGATCTATGCCGAAGTGGATGCGCAGGACGAGCGGGTGCAGGCGGCCAAGGACTGGGCCGTGCGCCACTGGTCGCTCGATGAAAATCCCGGCATGGGGCAGGAGGGGCTCTATTACTTCTTCAATGTGCTGACCAAGAGCCTGAAGGCGGCGGGTGATGAGCGGCTGACGCGTCCCGACGGCCGCGAGGTGTCCTGGCGGGAAGAAGTCGTGCGCCGGCTGGTGGGGCTGCAGAAACCCGATGGACGCTGGGTCAATGACAACAACCGCTGGTGGGAGGCGGATCCCAATCTGGTGACGGCCTACACGCTGCAGGCGCTGGCGACGGCGCTGGAATAGCCCATCCGGTTTTTCAGCAGACACGGGATGGCCGCCTGTGGAGGGGCGTCCCTACCCAAACGCAATTCAGGCCATGCACGTGATCGCAGATGGGTCCGTGGAGGTCTGACGGCGTACGGTTTTCTTGACGCGGGGGGGCGGGTTTGGCACCCTCCTGGCCGTGCACAAGGTTATCCAGCGGGTTGGACATCGTGGCGGGAGCACGGGGAGACGGGGACTTCGGTTTGGGCTGGTCGCCGGGCTGGTTTTGCTGGGGGGGGCAGGCCCGGCGCCGGCGCAGCATCGCATCACGTTCAAGAACGGCGTGGTCCACGAATGCAGGATTCTGGGGTTTGAAAACGGCATTTTCACCGTGGAATTGTCCAACGGGGTCAAGGCGTCCACCAGCCAGGCCAACGTGGCGCGGATTGAATTCGACGTCGGGGCGGCGACACCGGTGCCGCCGGAATTCAGCCGGGTGGCCTCGCCGGCGCCGGCCGCGGTTCCGGCGCCGGTGGCGCGTCCGGTGGCCGCGCCGCCGCCTGCTGCCGTCAGGAAACCGCCTGCGCGTGTCCCGCCCCGGCCCGGCATTGAATTGACGCTGGCTTCGCACTGGCAGCACCGCCTGGGGCGAGGCGATACGGCCCATCGCGATGCCGGCCGGCTGCTGGCGGCATGCGGAACCCCCAGGGTGGATCTGGGCTGGAAAGACATCACCCTCTGGGGAAAAGTGACCTATCTGATGCCGGTGGAGGAGGCCAAAACGCTCCTTGGGCTGGGCATTTCCACGAAAAAAGGGCTGTCCTGTTCCCTGTTTCCGCCCAGCAGTTTTTTTGCCCACGAATTTTCAGGTCATTTCGAAGACGGGATGACCCGGCTGACGCTGGTGACGGATTTTGCCGGCCAGGTGGTGGCGGTGCAGTTGGCGGACGGGACGACGCGGACGGAGCGGTGGATGCCGCAATCGACGGCCTATTCGAGCGAATGGAGCCTGTATAATTTCGTGGATGACGCCCGCAAGGCGAATTCCCACTGGGAAATCGGATTCCATGTCGCCAAGGGGCCGCAGCGGGTCACGGGATATCCCCCGAGCGACACGCGGGTGATTTCCACCGGACCCGTGGACAACAACGAGGGCGTGATCCGGATCGACAGCGATCTGTTCAGCGTGAAGAAAAACCAGTGGGGGCTGGTGGAGGAGAGCCGGTCCCGGGAGCGGGTGAGGTTGCTGGTGGCGCAGCCTGTCGTGGATCTGATGCTGTATGTCATTCAGCAGAGCCGGTAGGCGCGGCAACAGGCAGGGACAGAGGGTGTAACCGGAGACCGGGATTCAAGCGACGGGAACACAGGCGGACGTGAAGTCCGGCCGGCGGGAAAAATGAACAGCGGCCGGGAGACGGAGTTGGCAAAATCCAAAGGAGAAATCATGAAGGCAACCTGGATGCGATGGATGGCGTTGGCGGGCATGGCGGCGGTGATGGCGTTTCCGCTGGAGGCGGCCGCCAAGAAGAAATCCCAGACATTCGAGCCGAACGCCCGGCTGGGGCAGTGGCGGGTGACGCTGGAAGAGCGCGAGGTCGAGACCATCACGGTGGAAATCCAGCGGGTGCGCGGCGGCAGCGACACGTTCATCAATGCGCGGTTCGGCCGCGAAAGCCAGACGTTCGAGGGCGGACGGCGCGTGTACGTGACCAGCGGCGACTGGGAGACGGCCACGTGGAACGTCAACCAGGCGCCCAACGGAAAGGAATTGATCTTCAACGCCTATAACGGCGACGTGCTGTTGCGCAAGGTCAAGGTGAAGTACTGATCGCCGAACCTGTGCCGGGAGGCGGAGCGGAACGATTAAGCGGAGGGCGCGGAGAAGCGCCCTCCGGAGGGGCGCTTACGCCGGGGGATCGGCGAGGGTGATGCGGAACTCCGGCGGGGTCAGGATGTGTTTCTTGACCGTGCAGAGGTTGGCCGTGTTCAGCAGGGCGTTGCGGTACTTGTCCGGGAAGCCGGCGGGCGGGGTGATGACGATCTCGATGGGGGTGTAGAGCTTCTTGCCGGGATCCTTTTCGGACCGCAGGCGGACGCCGAGGCCGTCCGTGGGCAGTTTGCGCGACTCGCAGAAATCGAGCACGTAGATGCCGACGCAGGTTGCCATCGACACGAAAAAGAGGTCGAAGGGCTCGGGGGCCGACCCTTCGCCGCCTTCGGCGGCGGGCTGGTCGGTCTGGACCGTGTGGCCGTTGAAATGCGCGGCGACTTTCTTGCCGCCCGGAAAACTGACGGTGATGTCTTTCATGCCAGGAAGCCTAACCCGGCCGACGGGGGGGATCAACCGGGGAATCAACCGCGCATTGAAGGCAGACGCCGCGCGAAAATGAGGTGTCCTTTTCGACGGATTTCGGCACTCGGGGGGGGGCAGATTTTGTCTCGGTTATAATTATAACCGAGACTTTTCGGAGTCGTGTCCGGGGGTGGGCAGGAGACAAATCATGAGGTTTGGCCCGGTTCATGTTTTGGCTTCCACGGGGCGGGTGAGTTGTGATTGTCTGCGGGGCGGTGCAGGCGAAAACAGGCATGGTGGAATGGGTCTGGCGGCAGATCGGCGTGGAACTGCCGGCGGAATGGGAGTGCCTGCAGTTTGCGCGGGATCCGGAGGCGGGGCGCTGCGCGTTTGCCGACCGGCACCGGTACCGGTTCGAGCTGAATTGGCGGAAGTCGCCTGGGGAACCGGACTTCGGGCGGATGATGAAGGATTACGAGGGGTCGCTTGCGAAGGAATGGGAGGGGATTCGCAAGGTGAAATGCCGGGGGTGGCCGGGGCTGACGGGGAAGCGCGGCGGCGAGGTGGTGTCGCGGTTCGGAAAGTACCTGGAGGAGATCGGGGTGCTGGTGGAGGCGGTGTTCATTGATGCGGGGGAGCGGGACGACCGGCTGGAGGCGAAGATCCTGGCATCGGTGCGGGCGGTGCCGCCGGAAGCGAACGGGATGCAGCTCTGGCGGGCGTTCGGGATGGAAATGCGGGTGCCGCGGACATTTGAGCTGGGCGAATGCGTGGTGGAGCCGGCGCGGGTGGGGATGCGGTTCGACGGGCCGCGGTCGCCGGACCGCTGGATTTTCCGCCGGTACGGGATGGTGAAGACGTGGCTGAAGACGCCGGTGCGCGAGTGGCTGGTGTCGCAGGCCGGGGAACTGGCGCGGAACGTGAAATTCAAGCCGGGCGGGGGCGGAGCGGCGCAGCTGGAGCGGATCGAGGGGGAATGGCGGCCGAAAGGGCTGCTGTTGCGCCGAGGGGCGTATGCGGCGGCCGCCTGGAAATCGCCGGAGGACGGCCGTCTCTATCACGCCATCTGCATTACGGGGCGGAAAAGCAGCCGGTTTCATCCGGCGGCGGCGGATGCGGTCATGACCGCGTGCCCGGAGTTTCTATGCATTCCGGCAGAGGGGGATGCATGAGCCGGCGCGCACAAACCGCCGCCGCTCCGGGGGCATGGGACGACATGCTGAAGGCTGTCCTGATCCCGAACCGGGCGGCCCGGGTGGTGCGGGAGGAACCGGACGGATCCCTGACGCTGGCGGTGCCGACGCGCAAGCCGTCGTTTTTCCGCGGGCTGATCAACTGGCTGGTGCGGGTGCCGCAGGAACGGCTGACGGTGCTGGATCCGCTGGGGGCGGGCATCTGGAAATCCTGCGACGGGAAACGGTCGGTAGAGGAAATCGCGGTCCGATTTGCAACGTTTCACCATTTGTCTTTTCATGAGAGCCGGGTTTCTGTTACAGGTTACGTCACATCGCTGTTGCGGCGCGGCGTACTGGCCGTGGCAGTGAACCCGCGAGGATAGCGCAGGCCGGCCGCGGGCCGGCCTGGTCGAGGAGAATTTCGGCGAGTGACGGTGCGTTCGGTCATTTTGGGACTGCTGGGAGCGGCGTTTGTCTGCTCCTATACGTATTTCAACGACTGGATCATGCGGCAGACGATGTTCGTGGGCAATTTCATGCCCATCAGCGTCTATGGGCTGCTGGTGCTGTTTCTGGCGGTGGGGGTTCCGCTGTGGCGGAAGCTGACGAAGCGGGGGGGGCTGCAGCGCAGGGAACTGGCGGTGATCCTGGTGCTGACGCTGGTGTCCTGCGCGATTCCGGGGGCGAACCTGCTGCGGCTGTTCTCGCCGGCGCTGATCATGCCGCACCGCTACGAGCGGACGGAGCCGGGCTGGAAGCAGCAGGAGGTCATGAAGCTGGTGCCCGACGGGATGCTGGTGGACATCTCCCAGGATGAAAGCACCGTGCTCGACGGCTACACGCGGGGGCTGAAGGAGGCGTCGGACAAGCTGAAATTCAGCGAGGTGCCGTGGAAGGCGTGGCGCGGTCCGCTGCTGTTCTGGGTGCCGATCATCCTGAGCCTGTGGATCGCGCTGGTGGCGCTGGCGGTGGTGGTGCACCGCCAATGGGCGGACCACGAGCACCTGCCGTATCCGATCGTGACGTTCACCAAGTCGCTGCTGCCGGAGGAGGACGGGCGGCCCAGCCCGATTTTCGGCAACCACCTGTTCTGGCTGGGGCTGGTCGCGGTGCTGGGCATTCATCTCTATAACTACCTCAATCTGTGGTTCCCGAACGTCCTGTTCGGCAAGATTCCCCTGGGAGTGGATTTCTCGTCGCTGGCCAAGCTGTCGGACACCTTCCTGAAGGGGGGGGGCGAGCAGCTGCTGCAGAAGTTCACGCTGTATTTCACGGTGATCGCCGTGGCGTATTTCCTGCCCAAGGAGGTCTCGCTGTCGCTGGGGATCGGGCCGTTCATCTGGATCTTCATCGCGGGGATTTTCGCGACGTACGGCGTGGGGGTGGGCGGCTGGCAGGGGACGTGGCCGTTCGGGCTGCAGATGGACGCGATGATGATCATGGGTGCGTACTTCGGCATGCTGGCGGTGCTGCTGTACACGGGGCGGCAGTACTACACGGCGGTGTTCCGGCGGGCGTTCGGCTTCAAGGCGTCGGAGCCGGTGGAAGGCGCGGCGGTCTGGGGCGCGCGGTTCTTCATGCTGGCGATGGGGTTTTTCACGGTCTATGCGGCGCTGCTGATGGGGCTGGACTGGCCGATCGCGCTGCTGTTCGGGCTGGGGTGCGTGGCGGTGTACCTGGTGATGGGCCGGCTGCTGGCGGAGACGGGGCTGTTCTTCATCGTGGTGACGGGCACGCCGGCGACGCTGCTGTGGGCGGTGTTCGGCGCGCGGGCGCTGGGTCCCGGCACCCTGTTCCTGATGTTCATGCTGTGCCTGATTCTGTTCTACGACACGCGCGAGGCCCTGATGCCCTACGTGGTCAACGGCCTGAAGCTGGCGGACGACTGCAAGGTGAAGGTGGGCCGCACGGCGTTCTTCGCGGTGATCGCCCTGATGGTGGGGCTGGGGGTGGGGATTCCCGCGACGCTGTATTTCCAGTATGAGCGCGGGGTGGACGTGTCCCTGTGGAAGGTGGAGCAGGCCAAGCGGCCGTTCAACGAGACCATCAGCATCATGCAGCGGCTGGATGCGCAGGGGCAGCTGGAGGAGGCGGGGCAGGCGACCGGCCTGGCACGCTTCAAGGAAATGGCCCCCCACCGCAACGGCCTGATCGCGTTCGTCACGGCGGCGGGGCTGGTGATCGTCTTTTCGGGCCTGCGGCTGCGGTTCACGCGCTGGCCGCTGCATCCGGTGATGTTTCTGGTGTGGTCCACCTATGCGGGGGATTCGTTCGCGCAGTCCTTTTTGGCGGGGTGGTTCATCAAAATGGGCATCACCCGCTTCGGGGGGGCGGGCATCTACCAGAAGTGCAAGCCGCTGATGTTCGGCCTGATCGCCGGGGAGATGCTCGGCGGCATGCTGCCGATGATCGTCAGTTTCGTCTATTTCGTCGCCACGGGCGGCACCATTCCCAAACCGTTCTCGATCATGCCAGGCTGATGAAGAAGATCGACGTCCAGAACCAGCCCGTGCTGCCGCCCCGGCGCGTCTTCCAGATCGCGCTGACGGGGGTGAAGTACCGCCTGTTCCGCGCGACCGTCACCGTGGCGGTCATCGTGGTGGCGCTCCGTCAGGATGTTCATCAGGAACGCCATCGCCCCCACGATGACCGCCCCGGTGACGGTCGCGCGG
>ERZ795057.1558-NODE-1558-length-19409-cov-17.027230_pt1 | contig 19409 bp, 12 predicted proteins | sample MGYA00375141_ERZ795057 | MGnify/ENA primary metagenome ERZ795057 (study PRJEB30186, sample SAMN05720163) | activated sludge metagenome | isolation source: Anaerobic digester | place: Hong Kong | collected 2015-01-26 ... | reverse complement strand
AGGTTTTTTCATAAAGACAGCGCCAGCTGTCCTGAAGTTTTCCGATACAAGTTCTGATGATTGACGGTTATCTTTCAGATAAACACGGCCAAGCTCATATATGTCGAATGATTCCCGGAATCTCTGATTATACCGTATGGCATTCATTATATTGGGGATCATGCTTCTTCTGAGTCTGTCGTGATCCCGAGAGAGAGGATTCCGCAGGCGAAGTTCTTTGTCTTCATTGATTTTAAGCATGTTCAGAATATCCTCTCCGACAAAAGAGTATCCGGAAATCTCTGTGAAGGAGAAAGCGTTGCTCAGAATATTTTTAACTTCACGCTCGAAGTACCTGTGTTCATTTCTTGCCGGAGGAACACAGGGTACCATGGGAGGTTTCGGCGTAATGGTGCTGTAGCCGTAAACACGGCCCACCTCTTCAACAATATCATCTTTCATGGAAATGTCTTTTGTGGCACGGAAATGCGGTACATCAACTGTTAATGTGCCGTTGTTATTCGTTACTCCATATGCCAGAGAGGTGAGTACGCCGGTTATATGCTGATCGTCAAGCTCTTCGCCGATCATCCTTCTTATGTAATCTGTGGTGACTTCAATCTGTACAGGTTTAAGTTTAACGGGGTAATCATCAACAATTCCGCTTACAGCTTCAGCTTCAGGTATTACCTGTTTTATGAGGTCATAGCATCTGATGAGAGCATCCACAGTAATTTCAGGGGAGAGTGATTTTTCAAACCGCATTGCCGCTTCAGTCCTTGAGTCAAACCTCTGTGCTGTCTTTCTTATGTTCACCGGGTTAAAAGTGGCGGCTTCAAGGACAATCTCTGTTGTAGAGTCGTCAATTTCACTGTTGCCTCCCCCCATGACACCGGCTAACGCTATAGGGCCGCCCGAGTCAGCAATAACTATATCTTCAGGTGTAAGACCATGTTCCCTTCCGTCAAGAGTTGTGATTTTTTCATCTTTAGCTGCATAGCGTACAAATATCTCGTCACCTTTAAGTTTTTGCCTGTCAAAGGCATGCATCGGTTCACCGATCTCTGCCATGACAAAGTTCGTTATATCAACTATGTTGCTGATGGGCCGCATCCCGATAGATGTGACAGCTGCTTTCAGCCATTCCGGTGACTCACCGATTTTAATATTTTTAACAACAAGGCCGCTGTAGCGTGGAGCAGCTTCCGGATTTTTTACTGTTACTTTCAGTTTATCACTGTCTTTAAAATCTGCTCTTAGCGATTCATTAACCGGGCTTTTGAACTCTCTCCCCAGGAGAGCGGAAATCTCCCTGGCGAAACCTATATGTCCCCAGAGATCAGGCCTGTGAGTGATAGACTTGTTGTCTATGTTTAGGCGTACATCAACCCAGTCGCTGTATATTTCACTCAGCGGCACGCCGATTTTTGTGTCAGGGGGGAATATCAGAATGCCGCTGTGGTCCTCTGAAAGGCCCAGTTCCCTGAGGGAACAGAGCATGCCGTTAGACTCCACACCGCGGATTTTTGATTTCTTTATAATGAATTCATCGCTGAATTTAGTTCCCACTGTGGCAAGCGCAACAATGTCCCCGGTTTTATGATTCGGAGCACCGCATACAACCTGAAGTTTCTCCTTCCCTGTGTCGACTTCGCAAAGTGTAAGCTTATCCGCGTCAGGATGACGTTCAACCTTTGTCAGTTTCGCAGTATAGATTGAACTGAAATGGCTGTTCAGATATTCTATCCCCTCTATCTCCGCAGTGGACATTGTGAGCCTGCTTAATATCTCCTCCGGAGTTATATCTTTTATATCTACAATATTGCCTATTATTTTAAGTGATATCCACATTTTCTTTTCCCCGGTATATTAGAATTGCTGTACGAATCTGATGTCGCCGCTCATGAAGTGACGGATGTCATTAATCCCCGCCTGCATCATGATGAGCCTGTTGAGACCCATACCGAAAGCGAAACCTGACCATTTGTCAGGATCGATATTCCCGGCCCTCAATACATTAGGATGAACAAGTCCGCATCCGAGAAATTCTATCCATCCTGAATTTTTGCAAACACGGCACCCTTTCCCTCCGCAGATGAGGCATCCAAAATCAAGTTCGAATCCCGGTTCAACAAAGGGGAAGTAACCCGGACGGAGTCTCACTTTAACCTCACGTTTGAAAACTCCGCTTAATACCTCTTTCATAACATAGATCAGGTGCGCTACTGATATATCCTTATCAACCATCATACCTTCAACCTGGTAGAAGGTATGCTCGTGTGATGCGTCAGTTGCCTCATACCTGAATACACGGCCCGGCGCCATGATTCTGAATGGCGGAGTCATCTTCTCCATTCCGCGGATCTGTATCGCTGAAGTGTGGGTACGCAGCAGGTTTCCGTCCTCTGTCCAGAATGTATCCTGCATATCACGGGCAGGATGGAATTTAGGGATATTAAGAGCTTCGAAGTTGAAATATTCGGTTTCTGCTTCCGGACCGTCAAGGATCTGGAAACCCATTGATGTCAGTATGTTCTCTATCTCATACTGTGTCTGTGAAATCGGGTGAATGTATCCCGCTTTTTTTTCTCTTATGGAGAGTTCGGGATTCAGTGTGACATCTATCCATTCGCTTGAAACAAGTTCGCCGAAGCTTGATGTTTCAAGCTCATTTATTTTAAAATCCAGTGCATCCTCAATTGTCTTTTTGATTTCATTGGAGAGTTTACCTACAGTGGTTCTCTGTTCCGGTGAAAGCTCACCTAAGGTTCTGAGGATCTGTGTTAAAAGACCCTTGCGTCCAAGTACCCTTACCCTGATCTCCTCAAGTTCATCAAGTTTTGTTGAGGATTTAATGGAATCAAGGGTTTCCTGTTTAATGGTGTTTAGTTTCTGTTCCATAGGATAATCCTGATATTTATATTTTTACAGTAAAATTTCATGTTCGAGGAGTAATGAAGTCCGGTATAACACAGATAAATCACGTGAATTCCGGATTTGAAACGGAAAACTCCTTTAAAACAACTTATTAATAGGTTTTTCAGGGGGTTAAAAGTCAAGAAAAATGTGCGGTAATATCAGGAAATTGATGAAGTGCTTATTTCGAGTTTGGTAGAGCTTGTTACTCATTAGTGAATTTAGAGTTTTTTTTGATTCGTTCTTCAATCACTCTTATTTTATTAAGATTAAGCTGCAATCTTGCAAACAAATTTTTCTGGAGGTTAGTAATGAGTGAGGAATTCAGGATTCTTGACTGTGCACTTATTACAATTTCAACAGGTGAACAGGCACAGAATCTGCGGGAATTGCGGGACAGACTTCTTGTTACTCATACGGGGAGCATTTATTATCATTTCTGGGGTGTTATGTTAAGGCATACTTATGTTGATCCGGAATATCAGAATGATTTCGCGGTGTGGGCTTCTCATGCCCTTCATGATCATGTTATTGCTGAAAGACTCTCTCTTATTGACCCCAATGAACATCTCTCAATTGAAGATCTAAGGAGGGAGATTGTTGAAATTATCGAACAGCACCTTTATGAACGTGAACATGTCCCCTGGACAAGAACGGGTGATCAGTTCCAGTTTACAAGATCACAAATAGTTGTCTTTGATACAAAACAAAGGGTCACTTCTCCTGATGAATTCAGGAACCTTATACCACGGCTTCCGCTTGGAAGCATCTTTTATCATTTTATTGACTCAAGGAGAAGAACTGCCGAGAGCAAAAATGATTTTTCTATATGGCTGTCAACTTTTGATGGCAGGTATAATGAACTTATAGAGATGCTTAATACTATTGACCCTTATTTTACAACTCTGAGCAGCCTGCGGGATGAGATTGCAGATGCATTCTGCAGTTTTGAAGGAGGTTTGTAGTGGATAATATGCTTGATAACTATGCAGAGATCGTGGGTTATGAGGTTATAGACCACCTGAAACAGCTCGCCGCGCCTCTGAAAGGAATGAAAATAATTCATGTGAATTCGACGAAGGAAGGCGGAGGTGTCGCTGAAATATTAAACCGACTTATTCCACTCAAGATTGAACTCGGAATTGATGCCTCATGGGAAGTGATAAAGGGGAACAGTGAATTCTACCAGTGCACAAAGAAGATGCATAATTCTCTCCAGGGGAACAGGGATGATATATCCGAAGCGCTCCTTAAGAATTATGAGGAGACAGGGCGCCAGAATTACGAGGAACTGAAGGAAAAACTCCAAGCGGCAGATGTTGTTTTTATACATGATCCTCAGCCGGCTCCGCTTCTTTCATTCGCGCAAGGGAGAAAAGGTAAGTGGCTATGGAGGTGTCATATTGACGTGAGCCATCCATACAGGCCTGTATGGAAATATATCAGGAAGTTTGTTGAGAGTTATGATGCCAGTATCTGGTCACTCTCAACTTTTACTCAGCCCATGCCTCATCCGCTTTATCTCATACCTCCAAGTATTGATCCTTTAAGTGAAAAGAATATAGAACTCACAACTGAGGAAGTAGATTCAGTGCTGGCCAGGCATAATATAAACAGGGAGCTCCCTGTTATAACGCAGATATCAAGGTTTGACAGGTTTAAAGATCCGGTAGGAGTCATCAAAAGCTACAGGCATATAAGAAAGAGTATTCCGGTACAGCTGATTCTGGCAGGAGGCGGTGCCACCGATGACCCTGAGGGCGCTGAGGTGCTGAAAGAGGTTGGAGAATTTGCCGGAGATGATCCTGATATCCATATACTCGAACTGCCGCCTGATGCTCATCGTGAAATTAACGCACTGCAGCGCGGTTCGGATATTATAATTCAGAAGTCGCTGAGGGAGGGGTTCGGGCTCACTGTATCCGAGGGACTATGGAAAGGGAAACCTGTAGTGGCAGGGAATACAGGGGGAATCAAACTCCAGGTGATTGATCATTATAACGGTTTTCTTGTAAACACGTCAGAGGGCGCAGCGCTGAGGATCAGGTATCTCCTTAAACACAGGGATATCCTTGAAGACATGGGGGGCAAGGCACACCAGTTCGTTCTTGATAATTTTCTTATTACACGGCACCTCAGGGAGTACCTTACGCTTGTAGTTGCTCTTCTTCACGGATCTGATGAGAGGATAGAACTTGAACTTCCGGGGAACAGGTAATAAAACGCTGGCAGCACCTGCAGCAGATAACCGGGGTTTTATGATGTGAATATTGTAATGGTATCATCAGAAATTGTCCCTTTTATCAAGACAGGCGGTCTTGCTGATGTTACAGGTGCGCTCCCGAGGTTTATAAACAATAAAAAATTCAATGTGATATGCATACTCCCGTTTTATAGTTCTATTAAGATAGATAGATCTCAAATAACAGAAGCAGGCATTGTAACTATCCCTGAATCGGGAGTGTGCCTAAAGGGGGGAGTCTTCAGGACTGTATTACCCGGATCTTCAGTAACGCTCTATTTATTGAAGTATGGACCTTATTTTGACAGAGACGGGATTTATGGTGATGCGGAGGGTGATTATAATGATAATGACAGGAGGTTTGCATTTTTCTGCCGCGGAGTTTTTGAAATATGCAGGCTGGCGGCTTTTAAACCCGATGTAATACACTGTAATGACTGGCAGACAGGACTCATACCCCTCTTCATGAAAACACTATACAGCAATGAACCCTTTTTCAGTTCAACAGCTACGCTGTACACTATTCATAATCTTGCCTTTCACGGTATCTTTGATCCCGGAAGAGTTATAAATATTACGGGCCTGCCGTGGAGTATATACAGTATGTACGGAGCGGAGTTTTATGGAAATTTCAGTTTTCAGAAAAGCGGAATCTATTACGCGGACTTTATCAATACCGTGAGCAGGAGGTACAGTGAAGAGATTCAGTCGCCGGAATCAGGAATGGGTCTGGATGGGCTATTAAGAAGCAGGAAGGCCACACTGGCAGGTATATTAAACGGGGTTGATTATGATACATGGGATCCGGGAAAAGATAAACTGATTAAAACAAATTTTGATATAACTATGATTGCGGCAAAAAAAGAAAACACGAAACACCTTTGCCGTATCTGCGGACTTTTTTATGACAGCAGTGCTCCTGTAATCGGCATGGTAACACGGCTGACCGAGCAGAAAGGAATAGATCTTACTGCTGCAATTATTGATAAACTTATGCAGAGAGATATACGGTTTGTGCTATTAGGTACAGGGGATGAGTATTATCATAAAATATTCTCTGAGTTTGCAGAGAGGTATAAGGGGAAGATGTATATCTCTCTCCGTTATGACGAGGAATTATCTCATCTGATTTATGCAGGTAGTGATATATTCCTGATACCATCCAGATTTGAACCCTGCGGACTCGGGCAGATCATCAGTTTCAGGTATGGAACAATACCTGTGGCAAGGGAGACCGGGGGGCTGGCAGATACGATAATTCCATGCAGAAGCGGGGAGGAGATCGATACCGGTGTGAATGGATTCCTGTTCAGGGATTATAATTCCGGGGCACTCTATGAAACACTTGTTGATGCCCTGAATCTCTTTGCTGATAAAGAACAGTGGGGTAAACTTATTGATAACGCGATGAAAGCTGATTTCAGCTGGAGTGTCTCAGCAGCAGGTTATGAAGATATCTACAGGAAACTCTGTATCAGGAATGAAGGGTTGAAATGAAATATCATAAGACAGGAGCAGAATATTCAGGCAGCGATAAATGTGAATTTACGCTGTGGGCACCATCAGCATCAGCGGTTGAAATTGTTATTCAGCATCCGGTTACGCTTGCTATCGGTATGGAGAGAGAAAACGACGGATACTGGAGAAAGTCAGTTGCAGGAATAAAACCGGGATACAGGTATATGTACCGTGTTGACAGTAATGTTGAGCGTCCTGATCCGTCTTCATCATTTCAGCCCCTTGGAGTTCATGGACCTTCTGAGGTGGTCGATCATAAAAAGTTCGCATGGGGTGACAGGGAGTGGAAATCTCCTCCTCTTGGAAAAATGATTTTTTACGAACTGCACACCGGCACTTTTACAACTGAAGGGACTTTTGAAGCGATTATACCTCTCCTCCCGGAATTGAAAGAACTTGGGATTACTACAATAGAATTGATGCCTGTGGCGCAGTTCCCCGGAGAAAGGAACTGGGGCTATGATGGCGTTTACCCATATGCGGTTCAGAATTCCTATGGCGGGCCTGAAGGATTGAAAAAGCTTTGCGATGCCTGTCACGCAAAGGGGTTGTCGCTTTTCCTCGATGTTGTATACAACCATCTCGGGCCGGAGGGGAACTACCTGTCTGTATTCGGGCCCTATTTTAACAATAAATACAAAACACCATGGGGTGATGCAGTGAATTTTGACGGTGCATACTGTGATGGTGTAAGAAGTTATTTCATCATGAACGCTATTCACTGGTTTGCAAATTATCACATAGACGGACTGAGAGTTGACGCTGTTCACGGTATATTTGACCAGAGCCCGAGAAACATTCTTGAGGAGCTCGCTGACGCGGTGAGGGAATTCTCCGATACTTCAGGGAAAGAATTTTATCTCATTGCTGAAAGCGATCTTAATGACAGCAGGATTGTGAAGGAAAAGAGTAGAGGCGGGTACGCGGTTCATGCCCAGTGGAATGATGATTTTCATCATTCAATTCATACACTCCTTACAGGGGATAAGAACGGATACTATGAAGATTTCGGTGATATAGCTCAACTGGCAAAAGCATTTTCTGAGGGGTATGTTTACACAGGGGAATACTCAAAGTTCAGGAAGAGGTCTCATGGTATTTCGTCTGCTGATATCCCGGGAAGAAGTATGGTTGTATTTGTTCAGAACCATGACCAGGCGGGAAACAGGATGCTCGGGGAGAGACTTATAACCCTTGCAGGATATGAGGCCCAGAAACTTGCAGCAGGTACACTTATGGTTTCACCGTATATACCGCTTCTTTTTATGGGGGAGGAGTATGGCGAGGGCGCGCCTTTCCTCTATTTTGTCAGTCACGGTGACCCTGATCTTATAGAGGCAGTGAGAAATGGAAGAAGGAATGAATTTTCATCATTCGGGTGGAGCGGGGAACCTCCTGATCCGCAGGCTGTATCCACTTTTAATGCTTCTAAAACTGACAGAAGATCCATTCGCATGGCTGAACACTCTGCATTGTACAGTTATTATAAGGAACTTATAAGCCTGCGTAAAAAGCTGCCCGCGCTGAGAAATCTATACAGGAAAAATCTGGCAACAGAGATTACAGCAGACGGGAACATCCTGGTTGTAAGGAGAAAACATGGCAGATCTGAGATCTCTGTTCTGATGAACTACTCCGGCAATGAGAACTTATGTATTACAGGGAGCCGTAGTAAGCAGTATTTAAAGATTATAGATTCAGCTGATAAAAATTGGAACGGCCCCGGTGTTTCAGCTCCGTCAATGATTAATAAAAAAACTGAGATACGGCTTAAACCTTATAATTTTCTGATTTATTCAGTAACGGAGAGGAGATGAACAGGTATATCTGCATACATGGGCACTTCTACCAGCCTCCACGTGAAAATCCCTGGCTTGAGGCAGTGGAGGTCCAGGATTCGGCATATCCGTATCACGACTGGAACAAGAGAGTTTCAGTTGAGTGTTATGCGCCTAATGCCGCGTCGCGGATACTTGACAGTGACAGCAGGATAATCGATATCACATGTAACTATTCACGCATCAGTTTTAATTTCGGCCCCACACTCCTGTCATGGATGGAATTCAATGATCCGGAAACTTACAGTCTTATACTGCAGGCGGACAGGGAGAGTATGGAGAGGTTCTCAGGACACGGTTCAGCGATAGCGCAGTGCTACAACCATATAATAATGCCCCTCGCAGGGAGTGAGGACAAAAGGATTCAGGTTATATGGGGCATACGTGACTTTGAATACAGGTTCGTCAGAAAGCCGGAGGGGATGTGGCTTCCGGAGACTGCGGTTGATCTTGAGACTCTTGATATTATGGCAGAGAACGGTATTAAGTTTACTATACTCTCTCCACACCAGGCAAAGAGAATAAAAAAGAGCGGAAGTAAAAGCTGGCATGAAGTGAAACAGGGGAGACTGGATACAGGTATTCCATATACATGCCGGCTTCCGTCTGGCAGGCGCATAGCTGTTTTTTTTTATTACGGCGGTATGTCACATGATATTGCCTTCGGCAATCTCCTGAATGATGGCGTCGGGTTCGCTGATAGACTGATTTCCGCCTTTCCTCCGGGAAACGATCCCCGCCTTGTGCATATTGCAACAGATGGTGAAACTTACGGACATCATCACAGGTATGGGGAAATGGCGCTTTCATACGCGCTTTATCATATCGAGAATAACAATCTTGCTAAAATAACAGTCTATGGTGAATTTCTGGAGTTGTTTCCTCCGGAGCATGAAGTTGAATTATGGGAGAATTCATCCTGGAGCTGCATACATGGAGTGGAACGCTGGAGAAGAGATTGCGGGTGCCGCACTGGTGTTGAAACCAGGTGGAGCCAGGAGTGGAGATCTCCTTTACGCGGAGCAATGGACTGGCTGAGGGATAATTTATCAGGAGTATTCATTGAGTGGATGCGGAGATATAGTATTAATCCTCAGCTGGCGAAAGAACATTATATAGACTTGATTCTGAAAAGAGCTCCTGTGAGTGAATACAGTTTTTTTGATAAGATAACAGACACCGGATTATCCCAGGAGGATAAAGTAGTGATTCTGAAACTCATGGAGATGGAAAGAAACGCGGTTCTTATGTATACAAGCTGCGGCTGGTTCTTTGATGAAATTTCAGGGATTGAATCTGTACAGGTGATGCTTTATGCTGCACGCGCGATGCAGCTTGCCGGTGAGATAAGCGGGCTCAACTTTGAAGAGACATACATAAAGCTTCTTGAACAGGCCCCTGCTAATTATTTCGCCTTCAGTAACGGGGCAGACGTTTATATGAAACTTGTAAAGCCTGTAATCATTGACCCCGTACGTTTCGGTGCCCATTACGCTGTATCCTCACTTTTCAGAGAATATGATGAAGAAAGTGAAGTCTACTGTTATTCAGTTAAAAGGGAAAAGTATGAAAGAATTGAAACAGGCAGATTGAAACTTGCAGCAGGCATGATCAGGGTAAAATCACGTATAACATCCGGGGAAAATGAGATCAGTTTTGCCGTACTTCACATGGGGGATCATAACATTTTCGGCGGAGTAAGAAAATTTATGGGTGATGAATGCTTTGAGAAGATGTTAGGTGAGATAGTTGCGGAATTCCGGGAAAATGATATTCCTGCCACGTTCAGAAAAATTGAAGAACATTTTTCAACAGTGAATTACTCGTTATGGCATCTTTTCAGGGATGAACAGAGGAGTGTGATAAACAGGGTTATGAATACTGCTGTTACTGAGCTTGAACGTAACCTGAGGCAGCTGAATGAAAACAATCTTCCTGTAATACAGGTAATGAAAAAGATGGGAGTTCCTCTTCCCGGTGTATTCTCTTCAATAATGGAATTCATTCTTAATGATGACCTGAAAAAGATGCTTACAACTGCTGAACCTGATATGCGTGAAATTAAACGCATCATAGAACAGATGCGGGAACATGATTTTACACCGGATATTTTAAATATATCTTATGCGTTCAATAAAAAACTGAATGCCTGCCTTGATGAGTATAATTCATCACCTGAAAAAAACCGTACTATAGAAAGGATTGTAGGCCTTATTGAATCACTTGAACCGCTTGAATTGAAATATGAAAGGTGGCGGCTTCAGAATTTATATTTTATCGCGGGAAAAAATTTCTTCTCCGAAATGAAAACGAGAGGTGAGGAGGGGGATGCTGACGCGGCTAAATGGACTGAACTCTTCATCAGGCTCGGCAAACTGCTCCAGGTGAAGGTAGAGTGATGAAAGTTCCTGTTTCAACATACAGGCTTCAGTTTAACGGTGAGTTTACCTTCAGGGATGCTGCGGATATACTGGATTATCTCTATGAACTCGGGATAAGCGATATATATGCCTCGCCGATATTCAGGGCTGTAACCGGCAGCACTCATGGATATGATGTGGTTGATCATAACATGCTCAATCCTGAATTAGGTTCAATAGATAATTTCAGGGAACTCCGGAGTAGATGCAGGGAGTTAAACATCGGCTGGCTGCAGGACATTGTCCCGAATCACATGGCTTTTCACAATCAGAATAATATGCTTAATAACCTTCTTGAACATGGCAAAAACTCAGAATTCAGAAATTATTTTGATATAGAGTGGAACCATGCCCATGAATCACTCAGGGGGAGGCTTCTGGTTCCTTTTCTCGGGAAATTCTATTCAGAAACACTTGAACATGGCGAGATAAAAATTGAGTACGATGGCGATACTCTTTACGCAGTATATTATGAGCACAGGTTCCCTCTGAGCCTTATATCATACCCTGTGGTTTTCGGTGAGAAACAGCTTTCAGGTCTTGACCTTAATGGCAATGGGAATACATCAATGATCAGACTCCTTGGTGCCCTGAATCAGTTTAATATTACAGCTTCGCTTTCAAGAAGACGCGAAGGTGATTACGATCGGACGCTCCATACAAAGAGGATGCTGCGCGAACTTTATGACAACGAACCATCAGTAGAGACCTTCATGAACAGGCAGTTATCGCAGTTTAATACGCCCGGTTCTGCAGAATACGCTGAAAAACTCGACGCTCTCCTTGAGCTGCAGAACTACAGGCTCTCATTCTGGAAGGTGGCTGCAGAGGAGATAAACTACAGGAGATTTTTTAATATCAATGGTCTTATATCTCTGAGGGTGGAAGATGAGGAGGTCTTCGCGTATACTCACAGGTTTATTAAGGAGCTTATTGATAACGGGTATGTGTCAGGGGTGAGGGTTGACCATGTGGATGGCCTGAGCGAACCGGCCCGATACCTTGAAAGGCTCAGGTCTGTTTCAGGTGATTCATATATAGTGGTTGAGAAAATTATTAATAACAGTGAAGAACTCCCTTCGCGATGGTCAGTGCAGGGGACAACAGGTTATGATTTCATGAACTGTCTTAACAGCCTTTTCTGTGACTGTTCGAACGAACGTAAATTCAGCAGGCTATACTCAGCCTTTACAAAGCATAATTTCATTTATGATGAATTCATCGCCGAAAAGAAAAGGCTTATTATTGATAAACACATGACAGGAGATATAGATAACCTTGCGGTACTTTTAAAGCAGCTGTCAGGTAATGACAGGTTCGGCAGGGATATAACTCTATCAGGGCTACGGAATGCCCTTGTTGAAGTTATAGCTTTTTTCCCGGTGTACAGAACCTATATAGATACTGATCATATCAGCGGAACAGATATTCATTTTATAAAAACTTCTTTTGAAAAGGCAAGGATCTACTCACCTGAATTTTCCTTTGAATACGACTTTCTTGAGAAATGTCTTACCCTTGAATATGTAGAGAGGATGGATGAGGAAAAGACCGGGAAGCTCCTGAATTTTATAATGAGATTTCAGCAGTATACCGGACCCTTCATGGCAAAAGGGTATGAGGATACGGTTCTATATATAGTAAACAGACTTATATCTCTGAATGAGGTGGGAGGCAATCCGGGTCAATTCGGTATGCCGCTGAACCGGTATCACGGATTTATAAAGAGAAGAGCAGAAACTCACCCGTACAGCATGAACGCCACATCAACCCATGATTCAAAGAGAGGGGAGGATGTGAGGAGCAGGATCAATGTTATATCCGAGATCCCCGGGGAGTGGCGAAAAGCGGTTTCGCAGTGGAGCAGGATTAACCACAGTAAAAAGATGAAAACTCCATCAGGATATGTTCCTGACAGGAATGATGAATATTTTATATACCAGACCCTTCTGGGTACGTTTCCTTCCGCGAATGAAGATTATGACAGATACATAGAAAGGTTCAGGGAGTATATGGTGAAAGCTGTAAGAGAGGCAAAGGTACATACCGCATGGATTAAACCGGATACTGATTATGAAGAAAAAATTATTTTGTTTATTGACAGGATATTACTCCCCCATGAAGGGAATTTTTTTCTTCAAAATTTTATCCCTTTCCAGAGGAAAATTAATCATTACGGAATACTGAATTCCCTGTCACAGCTGATTATTAAGGCAGCATCTCCCGGTGTACCCGATTTTTACCAGGGTACAGAGTTATGGGACCTTCATATGGTTGATCCTGATAACAGAAGGAGGGTGGACTACAGCCTCAGGAAAGGATACCTGAAGAAAATCATCGATGGAGAAAAATCTGATCTTCCGGGATTAATTGAGGAATTGTGGAAGAACAGGGATAACGGCTGCATTAAGCTTTTCCTTACAAGGAGATTATTAAAGACAAGAAACTCCATGCAGCAGCTTTTTACTGAAGGGGAATATATCCCTATAAGAACCGGCGGAATACATAAAGAATCGGTTGTTGCTTTTATGCGGGTATATAGGGATAAAGCGGTTATAGTTGCAGCTCCCCGTTTTCTAACACGGGTATCAGGTGAAGGAGAGAATCCTGTGGGAGAGGTATGGGGGGACACGGTTCTCCGGCTCCCTGTATCCAGATGTTATAAAATGAAAGATTCAATTACAGACAGGGAATTAAACCTGTCAGGTGAAGTCCCGGTTTCAGAACTGGTGAACCTTTTCCCGGGGGTTCTGCTCACGGGTATAACTGAAGGGGCGTGAATTTAATGAGCCAGGAATTACTTTTGTACACAATATGGGGGAATACATTAAAAACATATATATTGTTTGCATCATTTATAGCAGCGGGGATTGCTGCAGTGAGGATATTCAGATTCATTGTTTTTAAAAAAATAAAACGGTTTTCTGAAAAGACACAGGCTGAAATTGATGATATCGCAGTTGAATCATTCCGCAGAAATATAATTCCCGTCATGTATTTTTCTATCTTCTATTTCGCGACCGATATACTGTCGCTCAGTCATCTTTCTGAAAAATGGATAAGGTATATTTTTCTGGTCTCTATAGCTTTTTTTGTTACACGATTCTGCATCGCCTTTTCCGTATATATAGCAGGAAAGTTCTGGCTTGCTAACAGGGATGATGAGGGGAAGAGAAGTATCTCTCTGCTCCTTAATACAATAATAAGGATACTGATCTGGTCAGTAGCACTTCTTATACTCCTTGATAATCTCGGAGTGAGGATATCAGGTCTTGTAGCCGGGCTTGGAGTCGGAGGTGTTGCGATAGCCTTTGCAGCACAGTCAATCCTCAGGGATATATTCAACTACTTCACAATTTTTTTTGATCACCCGTTTGAACTAGGTGATTTTCTGGTTATTGATGAATTCGCAGGTGTGGTTGAACATATAGGAATCAAAACCACAAGGCTGAGGAGCCTCGGAGGGGAACAGCTTATTTTTGCCAACACTGATTTAACCGGTTCAAGAGTCCGGAACTATAAGACAATGCATGAAAGGAGAATCGTGTTTAATTTCGGAGTTACATACAATACACCACCCGGCAAAATGAAAAAGATATCATCTGTTATTGAGGAAATAATAACCGGCACTGAAGGGGTAAGGTTCGATCGCGGGCACTTTAAAAAATTCGGAGACTCCAGTCTTGACTTTGAGGCGGTCTATTATGTTTTATCCGGGGATTATAAGAAATACATGGATATACAGGAGGAGATAAACCTCAAACTGATGAATTCGCTTAATAAACTTAAAGTGGAATTCGCCTATCCGACACGCACGCTTTATATTAATAAATAGCTGTTTATTGATCAGGTTAAATTATACCTGTCCCTTGCTATTTTTGCGGCACCAAGGGCTGCAATCATGGACTGTTCTTTTACAGCTATAAATTTAACATTCTCCTTTAGCCCCTTCATGGCGCGCTCTTTTATCACCTCCTTCATTTTGGGAAAGAGGAGTTTGCTGGCCTGTGAAAGTCCGCCGCCGATAATTACTGCTTCCGGATTGAATATGTTTATCAGGTTGGCAATGCCGATGCCGAGATATACAGATACATGGTTGATCCCCTCAAGTGCAAGGGTATCTCCAATAAGAGCTGCTTCATAAATTTTTTTTGCAGTCAGCTCTCCGTTGTTAACAGGTTTAAGGGCTGATGAAGGGAAACTCTTCATTTTTAATTTTACATGTTTAACCAGAGCTGTTGCAGATGAGTAAAGTTCAAAGCACCCCCTGTTCCCGCATGGGCAGAGAGGTCCCTGCGGATCAAGGCTCATGTGACCCACTTCCATGGAACTTCCCGTCTGTCCGGTAAAGAGCCTGCCGTCTATTACTGCTCCCCCCCCTATACCGGTTCCAAGTGTGAGCATGATCCAGTTGCTGTACTTGTCCTTTATTGTGTGCCACCAGACACCGGCGCATGCGGCTGTGGCGTCATTTTCAAGATATACTTTTATCCCCGTAAGTTTTTCCACATTTCTGCATATCGGGTAGTTCTTCCATGCGGGTATATTGGGGGATGTGATTACTATTCCTTTGTTGCGGTCTATTGAACCTGCTGCACCTATACCAATTGCAGATATCAGATCTTTTGAAACAGACGCCGAGGAAGTAAGCGAGACAATCATATCAGCGAGAGCTTTATCTATCCCTTTTGCATCTGCAGGAGTAGCTGTATCCCTGTATTTAAGTATCCTGCCGGTATCATCCGTAATAACCCCTTTTATATTCGTTCCGCCGATGTCAAATCCCGCAAACATGTTTTCCTCTTCAGAATATTTTTATCAGTTTTCTACTCTTTGTAAAAAAAACAGGAGCGCCGTATGTTATCCATAATCCAAGAATAGCAAAGGTCACACCAGTGGTGATACCACCTTTGGGTAACAGGATCTTTGAACCCTGTAATAGTAATACTACAACGATAATACCGCTAAGAAATCTTATTACAGAATTAATGATATTTCCGGACAGGTGAAAATTCAAATATCTTTTTTCGAATATAATTCCGGATAGAAAACCTGCCGCAGCACCGGTTGTCCGTATCATGTAATTAGACGGGAAAAGAATACATACTGTAGCCAAAACCGCAAGTATAATTAACGTAAACCTGATGTTACCCGCTCCATTAAACCTTTTCCAGAGATAATCCGCTGTAAAAACCCATGCGGCACCTATAAGCGCTCCACCTATTACATCTGAGGGCCAGTGTACTCCGAGATATAATCTTGATATACCCACAAGAATCACTATTACGGTACCTGTGATAAGGAGATATCTCCCTTTGTAAATTTTTATAAGTGAAAACCAGCATAGTGCTGCGCTCTGCGTGTGGCCGCTTGGAAAGGAGTATCCCTTTGCTGTGTGTGTTCGCATAGAAGATATCTCATCACGGCCGATTGGCCTCGGTATGCAGAAGATATCCTTCAGTGCAGAGTTAAGAGCCGTACCTGTTAAAAAAATGAATCCCAGTCTCCAGCCTGCTTCCTTGTCATAACACCATGTGAACCAGCAGGCAAGAAGTATAAAGAAGGGCTGTTCACCTGACATTGTGATAAACTGAAAAAAGTAATCGAGAAAAGGTGTTTTAAATGTCTGTATAAAAAGAATTGTTTCCATCCGTCTGAGGGTTCTCCTGTTCTTTAATTATAAGCTGCAGTAATGCAGCAATGGATAATACAGCGGCAGCCAGTCTTAAAAGCTGCCCTGTCTGAATACCGGCAATTGTCATGGTCAGAAGTCTGTCGATCTCATGAAGGGAAAGTATCCTGAGCAGTGAGATGCTCCAGAAAATGGAGAGACAGATTAAAATTACTGATATATATGACTTACTTATAGCATGAATCAGGTATATAATAACTGCCGCACATGTGAGAATTAATAAAATTGAAAAAAACTGCTGAGGTTCACGCCTGAGACCATATGCTCCTGAGTAAATGGCAATACCCCTCAGATAAAAAGTTATAGCTGTGCTGCTGTTGAAACTTTCCCATAATGCTGAGACTGCTGCAGCAAGAATTAGAGACGGCGAATGGTGAAGGTTTCTCCTTATTAACAGCATCACTACAAGGAATACCCACAATGACGCTGTAATAAAGCGGAGTAAATCAGATTCAGGGATAAGTTGAAGAGTTTTTTCACCGTTATCACGTGTTTTTTTTTGCACAAGTATTATTTGAGAGGGGATCTGTTCTGCTGATTGCACCGGCACCGGTTCACTCTCTGCTGATTTTACTCTCCCTGACCAGCTCCCGTCTCTTGAAAGGATTATTACAGGAAATATAAAAGATGTATCTTTATCCCCCGGAACAGGGAGAGAAAATTCGTAAAGAGTTTCATTATCTTTAACTACTAAAGGTCTGCTTACGGAGAAGCAGCCATGGGAGTTTTTCTTATCATCCATGCGGTGGAGGTCTACGCCAAGCATAAGCCCCGGTTCCGGGTTTTTAAGTTTAACCTTTACTGTAAAGTTTATCCCAGGCACTGCATAAGATGATGTTTCAACTGACAGCCAGTCAGCGTTATAGGGCGTGAGAATGCAGACGCAGATCAGAATTGCGGCAAAGGAGAAAAGTGCTGCTGAATAGATTCGTTTCATCATTATTCCGGCCCGGCTGTTTTATCGGCAGATTTCACTCTGCCGATAAATGTGACTTCTTATCCTGAAATATAATGCCGTGATGTAAACATCAATGAACCGCTGTGTCAAGAATGTTCCTGTTATAGTTAACAGCTTCCTGAAGATACACAATTTATACATGCTTAATAATTTTTTGTTTTTTTATCATCGTATTTGTATATATTAAATCTATAGTCAGGAGTTTCGGAGGTGTTAATTATGAAATGTTACTGCGGAAGGATCTTACTAATTTTAGCATTATTCTTAATAAGCAATATTTCCTGTAAAGAAGAGGCTCCGGTAGAGAAAACTGTAAAAGAGGATGTTGTTGAAGAAACAGTAAAACCTTATGACGCTGATGCAGAAAAAGCCGGGGAAGCTTCAAAAATTAAAGCAGCTAAAACAAAAGCACTGATACAATCCGCAATCAGTTATCTCGAAAAAAACGGCAGGGAAAAGACCTTCGACGCCATAACAAATCACAGTAATCCTGATCATAAAATGTTTATAGATGGTGAATTCTATATCTGGATATTTCAGACCGACTTTAAAAGCAATGCTATTGTGAAAGCTCATGCAGTCAATTACACTCTTATTAACAAGGAGTGGTATCATACAAAAGATCCTGACGGGAAGCAGTTCTTCTATGATATTGTCAGGATCGCGAAGAATAAAGGGGAGGGGTGGGTTCTTTATAAATGGGCTCATCCCATACATAAAAAAGCAGTACCAAAAGTTGTGTATCTGAAAAGATATGAAGACCTTGTTTTTTTAAACGGTTTTTATCTGTAGAATCTGATCAGACAATACATATAATTAAAAAATGAAAAACGGAAACGTATTAAGGGAAAAGGCCGAAAACATTTACTACGCTATTACCGGTAAGCTTATATCAGTAACAGAAAAGTATTCAATTAAAAAAAAGATTCTTATAGCACCTGTTGTGGGGATTATTTTTATTTTTTTAATGGGTATTGTTTTTTTTGCAGGTCTTATTCAGCAGAGATTTATAATGGGGGATGTGGTTGATAAAAGGTTCAGGTTATATCAGCAGAGCTCAGATATTGTGAAAACTGTTAATATTGTAAATTCCAATATGTATAAAGGGTTTGTCTGGTCTTCCACCGGTTATTCGATGCAAAGAGTTGAGTCTCTCTTCGCGAAGCAGATGCCTCTGCTTGATGAAATAATTATTAAGACAAACAGAATTCTTGAATCCGAGGATCTTGAACAGGATGAAAGAAAAATTTTTACTTCTGTGTTGAGGAATGTTGAAGAGTATAAGGTCAGGGCTGGTTACGCGAAAGAATCCGCTATAGAGGTTGGTGATCTTATAACAGCATCTGTTATTCTTCAGATGGGGGACGATCAGTTTCAGCTTCTTTTTGACAGTCTTAATCAGCTAATGAAAATTGAAGATGATTTAATAGAGAAGAGTTTTGCATTTTCAAAGAGAAGTTCTTTTTATCTGATGGTTTTTACTTTTGTTCTTTTTTTTACAGTTCTTGTTATCTCTGTTTTTATCAGCATAAATATGGCTGATGTTATAACAGCTCCAGTTAAAAAGATTATAACTCTGCTCCGTGAAAACCGCAGCTGGGATATTGATCCTGCCGGTTTTAAAAACATCAAAGCTGAAGATGAAACAGGTGAACTTGCCAGGTTCTTCGCTGAGTATATTACAGAAATCAAGTCAACCGGTACAGCACTTGTTGAGGCACGCGATCAGCTCTGGGGAGAAATGGAGCTGGCTAAAAAAATACAGCGGGTTCTTCTCCCTGCGGAACCGGAACTTCCCGGTTATGACGTCTCTGTTAATATGACTCCGGCTGATGAAGTCGGCGGA
>ERZ795057.1557-NODE-1557-length-19419-cov-732.075036_pt1 | contig 19419 bp, 9 predicted proteins | sample MGYA00375141_ERZ795057 | MGnify/ENA primary metagenome ERZ795057 (study PRJEB30186, sample SAMN05720163) | activated sludge metagenome | isolation source: Anaerobic digester | place: Hong Kong | collected 2015-01-26 ... | reverse complement strand
CCCGGCCATGGAAGCCGGAGGTCCATACACGCTTGAGGTGAATAATATTCTGGTAAAAGACATTTTAATCGGAGAAGTCTGGTTGTTTTCCGGGCAATCCAATGTGGAATTGCCCATCAGCCGTGTGGCAATAAAGTATCCCGGGATCGCCACAACCTATAGCAATTCACAAATACGGGAATTTCGCACGACTACCCATTACGATTTCGAAGGACCCCTGGAAGATGTGAATCAGGGCCGGTGGAAAATTTGCACACAAAAAGAAATTCAAAGCTTTTCCGCTCTTGCATTCTTTTTTGCCCAAGGATTGCATGAACGTGAACATGTCCCCGTAGGAGTGATGGTGAATGCAGTAGGCGGATCTCCGCTGGACGCCTGGCTGGATGAAACCACGTTACGAAACATGCCGGGTCCCGGTGGTGCAAGTTATTACCCGGATCTGCTGGATGATCTCAAATGTGAAACATGGGTGGACAGCGTAAAGAAAGCCCAGGAGAAAGCGCTGACACACTATCGTTCGTTATTTACGGAAGATCCCGGTCCGTCCGGATCCGGCCAATGGGTTCCCTATATCGTTCCTTCATTCTGGAACAGCCCGGGAGCAACCCCTGAAGGGCCGCTTTCACAAGCTCCCGGATCGGTGTGGTTCAAAAAAGATATTCACCTTAGCCGTGAACAAATTGACAAAGCGGCTGCAGGTGCCCCGGATAGGGACGGGATGCTCATATTGGGCACTATGGTAGATGCTGACAGAACATTTGTAAACGGGACTTTTGTAGGATCTACCGGATATCAGTATCCTCCGCGAATATATACTATTCCGAAAGGATTGCTTAAGGAAGGAATGAATGAACTGCTGGTTCGTTTGGAAAATTACTGGGGACCGGGCGGGTTTACTTCAGGAAAGGACTATTCACTTTACATAGGTGTAGCCCATCCATTTTATGACAATGCAGATACTGTTTCGCTTACCGGAGAGGGGTGGCTGGCTTCTATAGGGAGTTCAATGCCTGGAGAATATTCACATACTCCTTACCCGGTTACCACTACATGGCATTACCAGCCGGCCGGGCTCTACAATGCGTTGCTGGCTCCCTTAACCGCTTTTCCCGTCCGGGGAGTCGTTTGGTACCAGGGAGAATCGGCAACACAGAGGCGCGATTACGATGAAATGTTATGTGCCATGATGGATAAATGGAGGGCAGACTGGCAAGAGGAGGATATGCCGTTCATCATTATCCAATTACCTGAATTTATGAAGGATACCGGCCCCTGGCCTGTTGAGACCGATTGGGCCGTGCGAAGGGATGAACAACGCAGGGCAGCCTTGAACCGGGATCATACCGCTCTTGTTGTGGGACTGGGATTGGGTGAGTGGAATGATGTTCATCCCCTGAATAAAAAAGACCTTGCTGAACGGGTGATTCTTGCGGCAGAATTTCTGGCATACCACAATGACAAAGCGTCCCTGTCTCCTGTTCCGGTAAAAGCAGTCCTTAAAGGGAACAAAGTGAGTATTCAGTTTATTCACACCGGGGAAGGTCTGGAAACAAAAGACGGAAAAGCCTTGCAACATTTTGCGGTTGCAGGTGCTGACGGCAGGTTTATAAGAGCGCAAGCCCGCATTTCCGCAAAGAACAGCATTGAAGTGTGGACACCTGAAATTGAAGACCCTAAACGGGTAAGGTATGCCTGGGCAAATCAGCCCATAGAAGCTAATCTGCAAAACAAAGCCGGATTGCCTGCCAGTCCCTTTGAATGGATATTGGACCAATAAAATATGGTGTTATTATGACAAGTTCTTTGTGCATAAGGATCCTGAGGATTCATTTATTATGCCTGCTTTTTATTGTTTGGGCAGGTACAACCTTACAGGCACAATCCCCGGAGAGCCCTGTATTTGATGATCCGGTTGAAAACGGATTTACCCTGGCCAAAAACGGCAATCCCGTTCCGATTTGTGTTTCTGAAAACGATTTTCCCGGAGTGATACGCGTTGCCGGTCATTTACAAAGAGACCTCGGGAAAGTGACCGGAACAGTTCCCGCATTGCATATCCAAACCCCGATTCCTGCCTGCCCGTACATGATCATCGCCGGAACGGCAGGAAAAAATGAATATATTGACAGTCTCATTCGCAAGGATGTGATTGGAAGCAACTTGTTGCTGGGAAGACGTGAAACGTATGTTATCACGGTTATAGAAACACAGGGTGAAGTGCCCGGAAAAGCGTTGATAATAGCCGGCAGCGACAAAAGAGGCACGATTTACGGGATCTACGAATTGTCAAAATACATTGGGGTAACCCCGCTTCATTTCTGGGCAGACGTGCCTGTGAAGCAGAAACGTGATTTGTACATGATTCCCGGCATTTACACGGCCGGAGAACCGGCTGTCCGCTACCGGGGTATCTTTATTAACGATGAAGCTCCGGCATTGGCCGGATGGGTACATGAACGATACGGTTCTTTCAACAGCCGTTTCTATGAACACGTTTTTGAATACATCCTTCGGCTCAGGGGGAATTTTCTTTGGCCCGCCATGTGGGGCAGAGCCTTTTACGATGACGATCCGGTTAATCCGCAGCTTGCCGATGAATACGGAATAGTGATAGGAACCTCTCATCACGAACCCATGATGCGGGCTCATGTTGAATGGGCCCGATACGGCAAAGGGGCCTGGGACTACAGGACGAATGCTGGCGTTCTTCGTGATTTCTGGCGTACCGGGCTGGAAAGGATGGGAAATTACGAAAGTATTGTAACAGTGGGAATGCGGGGAGACGGCGATGAGCCTATGAGCCGGGAACAGGATATGGATCTGCTGGAGGGGATCATCAATGACCAACGTAGTATAATTGAAGATGTCTCCGGAAAACCGGCACGGGAAACTCCCCAGATGTGGGCCTTGTATAAAGAAGTTCAGGACTATTACGATCAGGGTATGCGTGTTCCCGATGATGTGACATTGATGTTTTGTGACGACAACTGGGGCAATGTCCGAAAACTTCCGCGCATTGAGGATAAAGAAAGAAAAGGCGGTTACGGGATGTATTATCATTTTGATTACGTAGGCGGACCGCGTAATTATAAGTGGTTAAATACCAATTTAATATCCCGTGTATGGGAACAAATGGATTTGTGTTACCGTCATGGAGTAGACCGCATTTGGATTGTCAATGTGGGAGATATCAAACCCATGGAGTTCCCTACAGCCTTTTTTCTGGAAATGGCGTGGGACCCGCAGGCAATGACCAAAGAACGTATGTTGTCTTTTCCGCGAAGGTGGGCAGAGGAACATTTCGGGCCGGCGCATGCTGCCCGGATAGGGGAAATGATAACCACTTATAGTTTTTACAATGCAAGACGTAAACCCGAGCTGCTATCCCCCCAAACCTATAATGTGCAGAATTACCGGGAAGCGGACAGGGTGGTGGAACAGTACAGGAAACTGGAAAACAAAGCACTTGCCATATATGATTCTATAGAGGAATCTTACAGGGACGCTTTTTACCAATTGGTGCTTTTCCCCATACAGGCCTGTGCCAATCTGAACGAAATGTATGTGGCAGCAGCCAAAAACCATCTGTATGCGGATCAGGGCAGGACTTCTGCCAATATAATGGCTCAACGTGTCCGGGATTTGTTCAAAAAAGATTCCCAATTGACGGCATATTATCACCATGACCTTTCGGACGGAAAATGGAACCATATGATGTCACAGACACACATAGGGTATACTTATTGGCAGGAACCTCCCGTAAACGCCATGCCGGCAATAAAATGGACCCATGTCCCTGCCGAAGGACATTTGAAGGTCAGTCCGGATCCAGATGCTTCATCTTTGCCCGAACTGGATCCTTTCGGTTGTGATACGGTCTTTTTTGAGATATATAATACGGGAATGGCCTCCAGAAGGTTTATGCTGAAAACAGGACATCCGTGGTTGCACGTATCTGCCACCCGGGGGTCAGTGGATGAGCAATTAACTGTCTTTTTAACGGCCGAGTGGGATAAAGTGTCCCCGGGCAGGACAGAAACATATGCCGAACTTTCCGATGATACAGGAGAAACAGTGCGTATTCCCGTGAGTGTTCACAATCCTGTTATTGGTGAATTACCGGATACGGGTGCTTTTTTTGAAAGCAACGGTTGTGTGGCCATAGAAGCTATGCATTACAGTCACAGGATTCAGCACGATCCCTGGATGTGGGAACATATTCCCGATTTCGGAAGGACACATTCCGGAATGAGAATGTCAACAACAAACGGCTGTACGAACATTGCCGCTGATCAAACGGCAGAATTAGCTTATAACATACTATTCTTTTCTTCCGGAAAGATCAACGTAGATGCTCTGTTTTCTCCCACGCTGGATTTTCACGGTAAAAGCCTCCGGTACGCCATTGCCTTTGACGATGAACCCTTCAGGGAAGTAGAACTTCACGGTCAATACAACCCGAAGGACTGGGAAAGATGGGTGGCTGGCAATATCATCCGTTCGCGGACGATTCATTACCTGGAAACCCCCGGACTTCATACATTACGAATAAGAGCGATTGATCCGTTTCTTGTCCTGCAACGATTTGAGATTGATGCAGGCGGTTTGCTGCCTTCTTACCTGGGTCCTCCTGAGAGTTACCATAACGTTCATCACACAAACGGGGAGGACGGATATAAACTCTGGTTGCGTTACAGGCCTTTGGATGGCGGCATACAAGATGCCTGCGCCCCGTTTCTCAAGGGTATTTACATTGGAGGACAGTCATCTGTCATGAATGCCGCAGCGGAAGAACTAAAGCATGCGGTAACACTTATGACCGGTTTGTCTTTAAGGTCTTTTTCAGCAGATGAAGTCCTCGAAAACGGGGGGATTCTGGCAGGAACCTGGAAAGACCGTGTTATAAGAAACTTGTTTACACAAAGAGAACGCGATTCCGTAGGTCCTGAAGGGTTTACGATCAAAAGCACGGGGAACAGGCTTTTCATAGCAGGAAGTACCGACAAAGGAATATTATACGGCGTGTTTCATGTGCTGCGGCTTATGCAAACGGGGAAATCCCTTGAAAATCTATGTATCACTGAAAATCCGGTGTTTGATTTGAGGATCCTCAATCACTGGGACAATCCCGACCGTTCCGTAGAACGCGGATACGCCGGATTGTCCTTATGGGAATGGGATGCACTTCCTGAAAATGTCAGTAGCCGTTACCGCGATTATGCACGGGCCAATGCTTCAGTGGGGATCAATGCCACCGTTCTTAATAACGTAAATGCCGATGTTTGTTTCCTGACACCCGGATACCTGGAAAAAATCGCTGTACTGGCAGGAATTTTCAGAGAGTACGGCATCCGGGTATACCTGTCGGTGAATTTTTCTTCACCGGAGATCCTGGGCGGATTGCCCACCTCGGATCCGATGGATCCCCATGTTAATAAATGGTGGCAGGACAAGGTACAAGAAATCTACAGGTACATTCCCGACTTCGGAGGGTTCCTTGTGAAAGCCAATTCGGAAGGCAGATCGGGGCCGCTGGATTACGGCAGAACGCATGCAGACGGAGCCAACATGCTGGCCCGCGCCCTGGAACCTTATGAGGGGCTGGTTATGTGGCGTGCCTTTGTTTACAGTCCTGACAGCGACGACCGGGCCAAACAGGCTTACGAAGAATTTATGCCTTTGGACGGGAAATTTCTGCCAAACGTGATCATACAGGTTAAGAACGGGCCGGTAGATTTTCAGCCCAGGGAACCCTTTACTCCCTTATTCGGAGCCATGCGCCTGACACCATTGATGATCGAATTCCAGATCACACAGGAATATCTGGGATGGTCCCGGCAGATGGCATATTTGGGCCCTTTGTATAAAGAAGTGCTGGATGCAGACACGTATGCCCTGGGCCCCGGAACCAACGTGGCATCGACTACCGACAGATCCCTGTTCCCTCATGCTGTTTCGGCAATAGCCGGAGTAGCCAATACGGGGACAGACCGTAACTGGACCGGGCACCACCTGGCTCAGGCCAACTGGTATGTTTTTGGACGTCTTGCGTGGAATCATCGCCTGGATGCAGGGGAAATTGCAAGGGAGTGGATTGGAATGACTTTCAGCAACAAGGGGCCCTTTATGGAGCCTTTATTAAATATGATGATGGAATCACGGGAAGCGGTAGTCAATTACATGATGCCGCTGGGACTGCACCATCTCTTCTATACCGGGCATCATTACGGTCCCGAGCCCTGGGCCAATGATCCTTTTTCACGTCCGGACTGGCAACCGCCTTATTACCACAAAGCCGATGCTAACGGGGTCGGGTTTGACCGCTCAACAACAGGAAGCAATGCGGTAAGTCAGTATTTTGAACCTTTGTCCGGTCTATACGACAATGTAGAAACATGTCCGGAAAACCTGCTCTTATGGTTCCACCATGTACCATGGGATCATACCATGAAAAACGGCTATACACTCTGGGAAGAAATGTGCCGCCTGTATACGCTTGGAGTTGATCAGGCCAGGGGATTTCAAAAAACATGGGACCGGCTGGAACCCTACATAGACAAGGCCCGTTTCCTGGACATTCAATACAAGCTGAAAATCCAGGCCAGGGATGCGCAATGGTGGCGGGATGCGTGTTTATTGTATTTTCAGACTTTCTCCCGAAAAACCATACCATTGGAACTGGAACGTCCCGTTTATGATCTGGAGGAACTCATGCGTATGGAAGTGATCATGGAATAAAATTTCTTAGCGTATTTTTTACGCTAAGTTTGTTTTTTTCGTCATTTATTTCTTACTTTGAGTTGTGCAGACAAATCATTCCATTTCTGTCGACTGTGTTGTGTTCGGTTTTGACGGCCGGTCATTAAAATGCCTTTTGATCAAAAGGGACGGTCAGGACCTGAAATTACCGGGCAGTCTGATCTCGGACCAGGAAGACATCCCGTCTGCTGCCTACAGGGTGCTGGAGGAAATGACAGGGTTGAAGGATATATTCCTTAAAGAATTGTCTGTTTTTTCCGATCCTTTCAGGGTGGGGAAAAAAGATCTGGACTGGATCAATCATTTCTATGGAGTTCACACAAAAAGGGTCGTTACGGTGGCATATTATGCCCTGGTCAAACTGGATAATAAGATCATGTCCCACATACGGGAAAAAGAAGCATTCTGGAAAGAGGTTGATTCCATATCTGTATTGGCCATGGATCATAAAGATATCCTGAATAAGGCGTTGTCTATGCTTTCCAGGGACATGACACATTCTCCCATTGCCTTTGAATTGCTTCCCCGGAAATTCACGATCCGGGAACTGGCCGATTTGTACAAAGCCGTTCTGGGAGTGGAGATTGACAACCGTAATTTTCGCAAAAAGATCATTGGCTGCGGGTATATATTACCAACCGGGGAAAAAGAAAAGGGCGTTGCCCATAAACCGGCGGCTTATTACATTTTTGATAAACACCGATACAAAAGGGAAGAAAAGAAAATCCGAAAACTGAACTTCATTAATTGGAACGAATAACATGAAAAGCATTGGAATTGATGTAGGCACATCTTTTATAAAAGTATCACTTCTGGAAGTGGAATCGGGTCGTTGCCTGGGGACCTCTACGTGTCCTGAATCGGAAATGCCTGTTCACGCGGAACGTCCCGGTTGGGCAGAGCAGGATCCCGACATGTGGTGGAAAAATGTAGGCCTTTGCCTGAAAAATCTGGATGACCGGTATTCACTCAAAGACGTGAAATCCATTGGCATTACCTACCAAATGCACGGTCTGGTGTGCGTTGACAAAAAAGGGAAACCGCTCCGCAAGTCGATTATCTGGAGTGACAGCCGTGCGGTAGAGATAGGAGCTAAAGCATTTAAAAAGATAGGAAAAGAAGAATGCCTTACCCGCCTTCTGAATTCTCCCGGCAATTTTACGGCTTCCAAAATGGCCTGGGTCAAAGAAAATGAACCGGAGGTGTTTTCACAAACCTACAAATTCTTTTTGCCGGGGGATTATATAGCGTACAAACTTACGGGAGATATGTCGACAACCGACAGCGGTTTATCCGAGCAGATCCTTTGGGATTTCAGCGAGGATGCTCCCGCACGATTTGTCAGGGAGCATTACGGAATACCCGCTTCCTATGTTCCGGCGCACAAATCTTCCCTGGGTGTGCAAAGCCTCACCTCGGCAGAAGTTGAAAGAACATGGAACATTCCCAAAGGCACCCCGGTTTCCTACCGGGCCGGGGACCAGCCCAACAATGCCTTTTCCCTCAATGTGATGGAGGAGGGAGAAGTGGCTGCCACTGCGGGAACGTCCGGAGTGGTATACGGTATAACATCAAAATCAGTAGCCGATGATCTTTCCCGGGTTAACCAGTTCCTGCATGTGAATCATCACCGGGACAATCCGCATTACGGGGTCTTGTTGTGCATTAACGGTACCGGTATCCTGAATGCGTGGATAAGAAGAAACCTGTTGTCCGGCATGTCTTACGATCAGATGAACGAAGAAGCTTCCAAAGTTCCTGCCGGTAGCGAAGGATTACTGATCCTGCCTTTCGGAAACGGCGCTGAAAGAATGCTGGAAAACCGTTATACGGGAGTTCAAATGTCGGGGTTGGATCTGAACCGTCACCACCGGGGCCATTTTGTGCGGGCTGCGCAGGAAGGGATCGCTTTTTCGTTCCGCTACGGAATAGAGATTATGAAAGAAATGGGCATGCAGCCGGGAGTGATCCGTGCCGGGGAGGCAAATATGTTTCTGAGTCCCGTATTTATTAAAACCCTGGCTAGCCTGACCGGAGCTACAATAGAATTGTACAATACGGACGGAGCCCTGGGAGCTGCCAGGGGAGCGGCCTGGGGAGCAGGTCTGTACAAGAGTCGCCGGGAATGTTTCTCCGGACTTGAAAAGGTACGGACACCACAACCTGAACCGTCCTGGGAGGAACCCCTGGAAAAGGCTTATATTACATGGAAAAAACAACTTGAATCAATATTATCTAACGTTTAAAAAGTATTTCATATGGCAACAAAAGAGTATTTTCCGGGTATCGGAAAAATTAAATTTGAAGGAAAGGACAGCCGCAATCCGCTGGCCTTCCGTTATTACGACCCTGAGAAAGTGGTGTACGGCAAAAAAATGAAAGAATGGCTGAAATTTGCCATGGCTTACTGGCACACACTATGTGCAGACGGACAGGACCAGTTTGGTCCCGGCACGCAGTCGCGTGAATGGTGGAAATCTCCGGATCCCCTAACAGCAGCAAAGGAAAAAATGGATGCCGGTTTTGAATTCATGCAAAAACTGGGCATCGAGTATTATTGCTTCCACGATGTGGACCTGGTAGCTGAAGGACCTACCGTTGAGGAATACGAAGCCCGAATGAAAGAGATCGTTGCTTACGCCAAGAAAAAACAACAGGAAACCGGGATTAAGCTTTTATGGGGAACCGCTAACGTATTCGGACACAAAAGGTACATGAACGGAGCCGCGACCAATCCTGATTTTGACGTGGTTTCCAGGGCAGTGGTGCAAATTAAGAACGCCATAGATGCCACCATTGAACTGGGCGGCACCAATTACGTATTCTGGGGAGGCCGTGAAGGCTACATGTCTTTGCTGAACACAGACATGAAGCGTGAAAAACACCACCTGGGACTTATGCTTCAAAGGGCCCGCGATTACGGACGTGCCAAAGGATTCAAAGGTACTTTCCTGATCGAACCCAAACCGATGGAACCTACAAAACATCAATACGATACAGATGTTGAAACCATCCTGGGATTTTTGAAGAAATACGATCTGGATAAGGATTTCAAGATCAATATTGAAGTGAACCATGCCACTTTAGCCGGGCATACTTTTGAACACGAGCTACAATGTGCTGCCGATGCCGGTATACTGGGATCTATAGATGCCAACCGGGGAGATTACCAGAACGGATGGGATACCGATCAGTTCCCCATTGATATCTGGGAAGTAACCCAGGCCATGATGGTGCTTCTGCAGGCCGGCGGTCTGCATGACGGAGGCGTGAATTTTGATGCCCACATCAGAAGGAATTCAACCGATCTGCAGGATCTGGTTATTGCTCATATTTCCGGTATGGACACTTTTGCAAGAGGTTTGGAAACCGCGGCTGCCATCCTGGAAGATTCTCCTTACCTTAAAATGCGTAAAGAGCGTTATGCTTCTTTCGATGCCGGCAAAGGCAAAGAGTTTGAAGAGGGCAAACTGGACTTCCAGGCTATTTACGAATACGGCCGGAAAGTTGGAGAACCCCGCCAGATAAGCGGACAGCAGGAGCTGTACGAAACCATTATAAGTATGTACATATAGGATGGCTGCTACCATGATTAACTCAGATAAAGGAAGTAAACTGTACCTGGGAGGTTTGACTTTCGTAGCTGTTTTGGGCGGACTTTTGTTCGGATACGATACGGCTGTTATCTCCGGTGCCGAGAAAGCCCTGGAAGCTTTCTTTTCACAATCCACGGATTTCATTTACAGCAAAGGGTGGCACGGGATTACAGCGTCCAGTGCCCTGATAGGTTGTGTGATCGGAGGAGCCATATCGGGATTGCTGGCACCTCGTTGGGGCAGGCGCAATTCCCTGATTTTTGCCTCGATGTTGTTTTTTCTTTCGGCAATAGGTTCCTGGCGCCCCGAGATGTTGTTCTTCGAATTCGGGAAGCCGAGTTTTTCCCTGCTTTTGACCTTCAACGCATACCGTGTATTGGGCGGGATAGGCGTAGGTCTTGCTTCGGCCATTTGTCCCATGTATATTGCCGAGGTGTCTCCTGCCAACGTCAGGGGACGGCTGGTATCCGTCAACCAGTTTGCCATCATTTTCGGTATGCTGGTGGTATACTTTGTCAATTACCTGATACGGATCAACCTTCCGGGAAACATTGAACAAGCCATGATGGAAATCGGATGGCGCAGGATGTTTTTAAGTGAGGCTTTTCCGGCGGCAACCTTTGGACTCTTATTATTGTTCGTTCCCAAGACACCTCGTTATCTGGTGATGTCTGGTAATGAGCAAAAGGCTTTGAATGTGTTGACTCGCATAAACGGGCTGTTACCTGCTCAAAAGATTTTGAACGAGATCAAGGAGACTGTTATAGAAAAACGCGAAAAACTGTTCTCTTACGGAGTTGCAGTAGTCGTTATAGGGATCCTGTTGTCGTTTTTTCAGCAGGCCGTAGGGATAAACGTTGTCTTGTATTATGCACCGCGGATTTTTGAGAACCTGGGTGCTTCGGGTGATGTTTCCATGAGGCAGACAGTGGTCATGGGGGTGGTCAATATCATCTTTACCATGGTAGCTATCTTAACTGTGGATAAGTTTGGACGCAAACCCCTGCTGATTATCGGTTCCATTGGCATGATGGTAGGTATGGCAGCATTGAGTGTCCTCTCCTTTATGGATGTAATTGGTGTAGCAGCCCTGGTGTTCATCATCATATACACCGCCTCATTCATGATGAGCTGGGGTCCCATTACCTGGGTACTGATATCGGAGATATTTCCCAACACCATACGTGGTCAGGCAGTCGCCATAGCCGTTGCTGCCCAGTGGATTTCCAATTTCATAGTATCTTCTACATTCCCGTCTCTGTCCGAATGGAGTACCGGCGGGGCATACCTGATCTATGCCGTATTCTCCCTGTTGTCTGCCGTTTTCGTTTTCAAGATGGTTCCGGAAACAAAAGGCAAGACACTGGAAGACATGACCCGGCTCTGGCGGAAATAGTGCAACGCACACTTGATTCTTTTCGCTGATTATCAGCGTTTTATAAAAAACGTACCCCCGGGGTACGTTTTTTATAATTGCCTGTTATACAGGCAAAAGAATGAAGTGTGCGTTGCACCCACTTTTTTGCTAAATTTGTTGTTATGGATACAGTTTCAATAATAGCAGGTCTTGCGATCGGGATCATCGCAGGAGGGCTGGCAATTTGGTTGCTGATCAACAGCAAATTACGAGGCAAGGACATGGAGGTAAAGGAAAAGGACGCACTGGTCAGGGAAAAGGAAACAGAGATCAGGGATCTGGCTTCAGGAATAGCCTCGGCGCGGACGGCACTGGAACTAAAGGAAAAGGAACTGGCGCAAAGGGACAAGGACCTGGAAAAGATGCAGGAGAAGCTAACCTTGCAATTTGAAAACCTGGCCAACCGGATACTGGAGGTAAATACGCTCAAGTTTGAGCAAAAAAGCCAACAGAGCATGCAACAACTCCTCAAGCCTCTGGGTGAACAGATCATGGAATTTAAGAAAAGAGTTGAGGATACTCATTTGGAAGATACAAGACAACGTTCAACGCTGGAAGAACGGATCAGGGGGTTAATAGAACAAACCAATATTGTCAGTGCACAAGCCAACAATCTTGCCGAGGCACTGAAGGGCAGTCCCAAAACACAGGGTAACTGGGGAGAAATGATTTTGGAGAGGATCCTGGAACAATCAGGGCTGGAAAAGGATACGCATTACGTAATGCAGGAGTCTTTTCGTACCGAACAGGGCAATATTTTGTATCCGGATGTGGTTATTCACCTGCCGGGGGAAAGGGTCATTATTGTTGATTCCAAAGTGTCGCTCGTTGCTTATGAAAGATATGCTTCCGGTAATTCTGCCGAAGAACAGCACCCGGCATTGACAGAACACATGGTGTCTATGAAAAAGCATATTGACGAACTGGCTGCCAAACAGTACGACAATCTGCAGGGATCTTTGGATTTTGTTATGATGTTCATTCCTGTTGAGCCGGCCTATTTAATAGCTATTCAAAAGGATCCCGGATTGTGGAGTTATGCTTACCGTAAGCGTATCGTGCTGATCAGTCCGACAAACCTTATTGCCTGCCTGAAACTGATGTCCGATTTATGGAGCCGTGAAATGCAGAACAAAAATGCCATGTTGATCGCCAAGCGTGGAGAATTGTTGCTGAAAAAATTTGAAAATTTTGTTGATACCCTTTTCGCTTTGGGAGGGTCAATAAAGAAATCGCAAGAGGCTTACGATACTGCCATGGGACAATTGAAAGAAGGCCAGGGCAATCTGATAGGACAGGCCAACAAGCTCAGGGAACTGGGTGTGAAGGCATACAAAAACCTCCCCGAAATGATTGCCGAGGAGTAAGCAGGTGTCCCTCCTGCCTACTTAAATCACTGAATTCTGATTTTCTGGCAATCCATCCAGTTTTTCCGCCTTCCATCCACATATAAAGCCGTTTTTGTGGAGGGACCTGCGATTTTCGGCAACTTGTAGTTCCCTGATTTTGGTTGACTACCTGTAGGATTTTTTTCCTAATTAAAGTTGACTATAGGTAATTATTCCTGTTAGGGTCTGACTAGATGGTGATAAAATGCAACAACTTTTCTGTAAAAAGAACAGAACGCCTCGGCAAAAAAGAAAAAGCGTTCCGTTCTTTGCATTGAAGAGTCAGTGTAAGTGAAAGGGAAGGAGCTTTAATTTAAGAAAAATCTTACCGGCATTTTGTAGGCAGAGACTACCTGTAGCCACTAAGAGACGAAGCTTTGGTTTAGAGGAAATGGGTTTCTGCCGGTGAGATTGAAGGGGGCTTCAGGGGAAAAAGGATTGAGCCCGAAAAAAAAACGGCTAAAATTGCTTTTAGCCGTTTTTTCATGTGCATGGTAGAAACCTTATTCTGCCAGACGCTTGTAGTTGTTGTAGCGTGTTTTCGCGTGTTGTTCGGTAAGGGCGAACAATTCTTTTGCCTGATCCGGGAATGTTTTGAGCAGGGAGCTGTATCGTACTTCTCCCCTGATGAATTCCTGGAATTTTTCCCAATCCGGTTCCTTACTGTCCAGGGTAAAGGGATTCTTTCCTTCGTCTGCCAATGTGGGATTGTAACGGTAAAGTTGCCAGTACCCGCTTTCCACAGCCAGCTTTTCTTCCAGCTGGGATTGTCCCATACCGCGGCTCAGCCCGTGGTTGATACAGGGAGAGTATGCGATAATTAAAGAAGGTCCGTCATAGGCTTCAGCTTCTTTCAGTGCTTTGAGCAACTGAACCTGGTTGGCGCCCATAGCTACCTGTGCAACGTATACGTACCCGTAACTCATGGCCATCATTCCAAGGTCTTTTTTACGGATCTTTTTCCCGGAAGCAGCAAATTTGGCAACGGCACCTGTCGGGGTTGATTTGGAAGATTGGCCTCCCGTATTGGAGTATACTTCCGTATCGAGTACCAGGACGTTTACGTTTTCACCGCTTGCCAGTACGTGATCCAAACCTCCGTAACCGATGTCATAAGCCCAGCCGTCTCCTCCGATGATCCATTGGGATCTGGGTGTCAGGAATCCGCGCAGTTCGTAAATTTCACGCAGCGGTTGTTGTTTTGCGTTTTCCAGCAGCGGAATCATTTTGTCTGCCAATACCACAGCTTGTTCAAAATTCTGGCGGACAGGCAGGTATTCTTCAAACAACCCCTTGAGCTCATCGCTGACGTTGTCTTTCTTTTGTGCAGCGATCATCAAATTGGCCAGTTTTTCCCTGATCTGTTCGGCTCCGAAACGCATCCCGAAACCATACTCGGCATTGTCCTCAAAAAGAGAGTTGGCCCATGCAGGACCACGTCCGTTCCGGTCTTTGCAATAGGGGGCCGAGGGGAATGAAGCTCCGTATATGGAGGAACATCCTGTTGCGTTAGCGATCATCATGTGGTCTCCGAAGAGTTGTGTGACAGCCTTGACATAGGGAGTTTCCCCGCAACCGGCGCAAGCTCCCGAGAATTCAAACAGAGGTTGTGTGAACCCGAGGTTCTTGACATTCTGTGCTTTCGGAACGATTGTATCCTTATAGCCTATGTTGGCATGCAGGTAATCGAAGTTCGGTTGCTCGGCCATTTGTGTTTCGGCAAATTTCATGGTAAGGGCTTTGGTCTTGGCCGGGCAAATGTCGGCACAGTTGCCGCAACCGGCGCAATCCAAAGGACTTACCTGGATAGTAAACTGATACCCTTTAAGCGGCCCGTTGCCTGCAATACGTTTCACGGATTCAGGTGCTTTGGCTGCTTCTTCTTCCGTCATGACAAAAGGACGAATGGCGGCGTGAGGACATACATAAGCACATTGGTTGCATTGGATACAATTATCTGGATTCCATTCGGGAATAAACACGGCAATGCCGCGTTTTTCGTAAGCCGTGGTTCCGGCAGGCATTGTTCCGTCTTCATATCCTTTGAATACACTGACAGGCAAATCATCTCCGTTCTGTGCATTGATCACATCGGCAACGTGTTTTACCCATTCGGGGGCAAGGCGGTTGTGTGTGTCTGCTTCAAATTTTCCGGAACAACTCTTCCATTGCGGATCAATTTCCACTTTTTCAATTTCTCCCCCGCGATCAACAGCGGCAAAGTTCATATTTACGATCTTTTCCCCTTTCTTTCCGTAGGATTTCACAATGGCATCCTTCATTTCCTTAACGGCTTGTTCATAAGGGATCACATTGGCGATCTTGAAAAATGCCGATTGAAGGATGGTGTTGGTATGGCTTCCCAGACCGATCTCGTCGGCTATCTTGGTAGCGTTGATGATATAGAAGTTGATGTTCTTCTCGGCAAGTGTCCTTTTCACAAAGTCGGGAAGGTGCTTTTTGGTTTCCTCGGCATCCCACAGGCTGTTCAACAGGAAAGTGCCTCCTTTCTTGATGCCTTTCAGTACATCGTATTTGCGCAGGTAATTGGGTACGTGGCAGGCCACGAAATCAGGAGTAGTTACCAGGTACGGAGAATAAATGGGAGAAACTCCGAAACGCAGGTGCGAACAGGTAAACCCGCCGGATTTCTTGGAGTCGTACTGGAAATAGCCCTGGCAGTACTTGGGTGTGGTTTCGCCAATGATCTTAATGGTGTTTTTATTGGCACCCACGGTACCGTCAGATCCCAGTCCAAAGAATTTGCATTCGTAAGTTCCCGGTTTGGCAATAGATACCTCTTCTTTTTGGGGCAGTGACCTGAAGGTGATATCGTCAATAATACCGATGGTGAAGTTGTTTTTAATTTCTTTGCGATCCAGGTTTTCAAATACGGACATGATCTGGGCCGGAGTAGTGTCTTTGGAAGACAGTCCGTAACGACCGCCTACAATAACCGGAGCGTTTGGATCATCTGCATAAATGGTCTTAACATCCATGTACAGGGGTTCTCCAAGGGCGCCGGGTTCTTTGGTGCGGTCAAGAACAGCAATTTTCTTAACGGTTTTTGGCATAACACGCAAGAAATATTTTGTAGAGAAAGGACGATACAGGTGAACGGCTATCATTCCCACTTTTTCACCTTTTTCGTTCAGGTGTTCCACGGTTTCCCTGATGGTGTCGCATACAGACCCCATGGCAATAATTATACGCTCCGCTTTTTCGTCTCCGTAATAATTGAACGGCAGATAGGAACGTCCTGTCAGTTCGGATATTTCTCCCATATAACGGGCTACGATGTCAGGAACAGCCTCGTAAAAAGGATTGGCCGATTCCCGAGCCTGGAAATATACGTCCGGATTCTGGGCAGTACCGCGGGTTACGGGATCATTGGGGTTCAGTGCCCTTTGACGGAAAGCGGCCAGAGATTTGGCACTGATCATTTTTTTCAGGGCTTCTGAATCCAGCAGTTCAATCTTCTGAATTTCGTGGGATGTGCGGAATCCGTCAAAGAAATGGAGGAAAGGCACCCTGGTTTTGATGGTGGAAAGGTGAGCGACGGCTCCCATGTCCATAGCTTCCTGAACACCTCCGGATGCCAGAAGGGCAAACCCGGTCTGACGGCAAGCCATCACGTCCGAGTGGTCTCCGAAGATTGACAGCGCCTGGGCGGCCAGGGAACGTGCCGAAACGTGGAATACGGTGGGCAGTAATTCCCCGGAGATTTTGTACATATTGGGTATCATCAGCAACAAACCCTGTGAAGCCGTAAAAGTAGTAGCCAACGCACCTGCCTGCAATGCTCCGTGAACGGCACCGGATGCACCTCCTTCACTTTGCATTTCAACTATTTTCAAGGGTTCACCAAAAAGGTTCTTTTTCCCGTGTGAAGCCCACTCATCGGCGTATTCTGCCATGGTGGAAGACGGTGTGATAGGATAAATGGCAGCAACGTCACTGAAAATATAACCTGCGTGAGCTGCTGCGTAATTTCCATCACATGTGATGAATTTTTTTTCTTTTGCCATAATGATATGGAATTAAATGAATATTATAAGGTTTTAAAGATTGTTTTTAAATGTTGCTGCATTTGCGGATACATATCCTCCATGCTTTTAAGCAGGGCCAGCTGCGCTTGAGCCCGTACAAGATTGTGGGTCGGATATCGTATCCTGTAATACGTGTCTCCGTCTATGTAATCCATTAAAAACCGGAGGAATTGTTCATAAGTAATATACAAAGCTGAATAAGCCAAATGGGTTTTCTCTGTATCATTCAAAAACCAGGCCGCCCTGCTTGCATACCCTTCGGAAAAAGCATAAAAACGATCCGGATCCATAACAACCTGCGAACTGACAGGATGATCCTCGGCAAAAGCATTGGCGTAAGAACGAACCGCATCCCCAAAATCATAAAGAACAGTGGTCTGCATGACCGTGTCCAGATCAATGGCACAAACTACTTTTTTTTGTGCGTCAAATAAAAAATTGGAAAGTTTGGTATCGTTGTGACTGACCCTTTCAGGAATGATTCCTTCAGCTATCAGCTTGTAAAACGAATTCATATTTTCCTGTCTGCTGTATATTTCTTTAACCAGGGAAGCAACTTCTGTCAGTCTTCCTGCGCGGTTTGCCTTTGCCGAGTCTGAGAACTGTCTGAAGCGGTACCTGATGTTGTGGAATCCGGGCAATGTGGTTGTTAGGGTGCCCCGAAAATCCGCCATCTGGCTGTGAAACATCCCGATGCCTTCTCCGCCGGACCGTATCATTTCCTTATCAGAGGCCTGTTCATAGGTATATGTGTCAGGTATGCAGGTGCAACACGTCCAGTATTCTCCTTCATTATCTATGTAATATAGATCTTCATTTTTGCCGGGAACTAGTGTCAGGGTAACGGCTCCTTTTGAACGAATGTGACGGGTCACTTTGTCAATATTGGCCATCATGCCCGGAATGTCGTGAAAAACGGAACGATTCTTCCGTTGTAAGATGTACTTCTGAGGACTTGCCGTTTCTACAAGAAATGTGTCGTTTATAAATCCCTCTCCCAGAACTGACACCCGAGTGACATGTTCCGGGATGCAAAAGTGTGTGACAATTACCTGTGCATCACTCATAGCGGATCACCAAACGAAAAGAATTACAAAGATACTAAATAAATAGTTCAGGGACAATCTTTTTTATCATATTGGTAAGTACCGTGCCGGGTCCGAATTCAGTGAAATTTTTAGCTCCGTCAGAAGCCATATTTCGCACGGTTTGGGTCCACTTTACAGGAAACGTGAGTTGTTTTTTCAGGTTGCTTTTTATCTCACCCGGATCCGTATGCGGAAGGGCATCCACGTTTTGATAGACAGGGCAGGCCGGCTTTACCATGTGTGCTCTTTCAATGGCCTCCTCCAGCGATTTCCGTGCACTTTCCATGAAAGGAGAATGAAAAGCCCCTCCCACGGGTAAGATTAAAGCTCTTTTGGCTCCGGCTTCCTTCATCAGCCGGCAGGCTTCTTCCACAGCTTCCACTTTTCCGGATATCACGATCTGCCCCGGACAATTGTAATTGGCCGGAATCACAATACCTGTTGAAGCCGAGACAGAAGCACAGATCTCTTCCACTTTGTCATCGTCCAGGTTCAGTACTGCAGCCATAGTTGATGGCTCTTCCTCGCATGCAGCCTGCATGGCTAGAGCTCTGGCACTTACCAGCCTGAGCCCATCCTCGAATGACAAAGCACCGGCTGCAGTTAATGCAGAAAATTCGCCCAGCGAATGTCCTGCAACCATATCCGGTTTGAAATCAGAAGCACACAAGGCAGCGGCTACCGAATGTAAGAAAATGGCAGGTTGTGTGACTTTCGTCTGTTTCAGCTCTTCAGCCGATCCTTCAAACATGATCTTTGACAACGAAAACCCGAGTATCTCGTCTGCCTGTTCAAAAAGTTTTTTCGCTTTCGGGTCGGTATCGTAAAGATCCTTTCCCATTCCTGTAAACTGGGCACCCTGGCCCGGAAAAACATATGCATTCATGACGCCAAAGATACATTTTTTTTCAATGTTCGGGAATCTGTGTATCTTTGCATTCCCATTTTATTCCGGCCCAGTAGTTCAGCTGAATAGAACGTCAGATTCCGGTTCTGAAGGTCGGGGGTTTGAATCCCTCCTGGGTCACGCTACAAGAAAAAAAGGCTGCAAACACGTTTGCAGCCTTTTTGCATCCGGACACCGTCAAGCTTGCTTGTAAGGGGGAAGGATGCAAAAAGCAA
>ERZ795057.1553-NODE-1553-length-19449-cov-8.823915_pt1 | contig 19449 bp, 15 predicted proteins | sample MGYA00375141_ERZ795057 | MGnify/ENA primary metagenome ERZ795057 (study PRJEB30186, sample SAMN05720163) | activated sludge metagenome | isolation source: Anaerobic digester | place: Hong Kong | collected 2015-01-26 ... | reverse complement strand
AATTGACAAAAGATTTTTTGTGTGTTAGTATCCTTATGAAAATTGAATAGATTCCTTCGGGGCGGGGCGAAATTCCCCACCGGCGGTAAAGTCCGCGAGCCTTTGTGGTTGATCTGGTGAGATTCCAGAACCGACAGTATAGTCTGGATGGTAGAAGGATGTCGATATAAATAGACGATATTAATAAAAAAGCCCTGAAGAAATTTCGGGGCTTTTTCTTTTTCCCCGAAATCAAGTGAATAGTTCCTTTTGTTAACAGTACGGCTGTTTTGTTTTTTATTACGGAAAAGGAGGACGTATGAACAGAGATCTTTATTTTATGAAAAGGGCGTTGGAGTTGTCCCGGCAGGGGATTGGGCAGGTTAATCCGAATCCGCTTGTCGGAGCGGTGATCGTCAGGGATGACCGGATCATCGGAGAGGGTTATCATGAGCGGTACGGCGGGGCTCATGCGGAGATAAATGCGATAAATAATGCTATAGAGGATGTCGAGGGGGCAACGATGTATGTCACGCTGGAGCCCTGTTCGCATTTCGGAAAGACGCCACCCTGTGCTCATGAGATCGTCAGAAGAAAGATTAAGCGGGTAGTGGTAGGGATAGAAGATCCGAATCCGCTCGTTTCGGGAAAGGGACTAGAATATCTGAAAAGTAATCATGTGGAGGTCTTCTGCGGGCTTTTGCAGGAGGAGATAGAAGAGCAGAACGAGATATTTCTGAAGTATATCCGGACAAAAATGCCGTTTATCATTCTAAAAACGGCGATGACGCTTGATGGGAAGATAGCTACCGTCTCCGGTGACTCAAAATGGATCACAAATGAGACTTCAAGGGCCTATGTTCATGAAACGAGGGGGAAAGTCTCAGCCGTCATGGTTGGCGTGAACACCGTCGTCAGGGATGATCCGTTCTTAACGGTTAGAACAGGGACAAAACCATCAGCAGGCTCTGTCAGGGTCATCGTGGATTCTACCGGGAAAACCCCAATAGATGCAAACGTGCTGAAAGATACCTCAACTGTACCAACGCTCATAGCGACTACCGACGGGATACCCGTTCACATCAGGAAAGCGTATGAAAAAAGGGGGGCACGTTGTCTGATTCTGCCGCGGAAAGACGGACGGGTAGATCTGAAAATTCTGATGGAGGAGTTGGGGAGGATGAATATCGATTCCGTTCTGATCGAGGGTGGGGGAACCCTTAACTGGACGGCCTTGCAGGAAGGACTGGTGGATAAGGTGATGTTCTTTATAGCGCCGAGAATAGTGGGCGGAGCTGATGCTATTACGCCGGTTGAGGGGGAAGGGAAGATGAATATGAAGGAGTCGGTCCGGATAGGCAAACGGTCAATCCGGGTGTTCGATGAGGACATTCTGATAGAAGGTTATGTCAAGGGGATGAAGTGATGTTCACGGGACTCATCGAAGAGATTGGAACCATACGGAATATCTTTACCGAAGGCCAGTCTTCAAGGCTGACCATAAGGGCGGAGAAAATTCTTCAGGGGATACACTATGGGGACAGTGTGGCCGTAAACGGGGTTTGTCTGACGGTGTCGGAATTTAAGGGCAAGTTGCTGACTGTTGATGTGATGCCTGAAACTTTTAGAAGAAGCACGTTAAAAAATCTCAGAGTCGGTCAGCCGGTCAACCTTGAAAGGGCTTTGAAAGCGGACGGCCGATTTGGAGGGCATATCGTAAGCGGACATGTTGACGGAACGGGGATTATAAGAGAATGCTCGGGAGATGGCATTGCAAAATCGCTGTCAGTTCAGACCTCCGAATCCATCCTGGCGCATGTCGTTTTTAAGGGGTCGGTGTGTCTCGATGGGGTGAGCTTAACCGTTATCGACGTTTCCGAAGGAGTCTTTATCGTGTCGATTATCCCCACCACGCGGGAAAAGACGACATTATCGGCGAAAAGGCCCGGAGACGAACTGAATATAGAATGTGATCTTATCGGGAAATATATCAGAAATGTTCTTTTATCCGGAAGGCGAACTGCGCATGAAAGTAAAAATCGAATTGATGAGAATTTTCTGAATAGAAACGGCTTTGTTTGAGGAGGAGATTTATGAAAAAAACGGCTTATATCGAAGAGGCTTTAGAGGAGCTGAGATCCGGCGGGATGATCGTCGTGTCGGATGATGAAAAAAGGGAAAATGAAGGTGATTTACTGATCGCAGCGGAAAAAATTACCCCTGAATCTGTCAATTTTATGACCAGATATGGCAGGGGACTGATCTGCCTGCCCATGGAAAAAGAAAGGGCGCAAACCTTGAATTTATCGCCGATGGTTCTGGAGAATACCGATTCAAAGAAAACGGCCTTCACCGAATCCGTTGATTATATCGGTGTGAAGACGGGAATTTCCGCATTTGAAAGGGCGGAAACGATCATGCAGCTCACGGATGAGGCAGTGGCCCCGGCTGATTTTACAAGGCCCGGGCATATCTTTCCACTTATCGCCAAAGGAGGCGGTGTTCTTGAAAGGGCCGGTCATACGGAAGCGGCGGTTGACCTCATGAAATTGGCCGGATTAAGGCCGATGGGAGTCATCTGCGAGATCCTGAATGAAGATGGATCTATGGCGCGATTCCCGGATCTCAAGGTCTTTTCGGAGACACATGATTTGAAGATGATTACCATCGAAGATTTGATTCGATTCAGGAAAAAAAGGGAGAAAATCATCGAAAGGTTTTCAGAAGCGGCCCTTCCAACGCAGTCCGGTGATTTCAGGATCATTGGATACAGGAATAAAATCAGTGGTCAGGAGCATGTTGCCCTTGTAAAGGGGAATGTTTCAGGCAAAAGGAGTGTTCTGGTACGCCTTCATTCCGAGTGCTTGACGGGAGATGTGTTTGGTTCAAAACGATGTGACTGTGGCGAACAGCTGAAAGAGGCCATGAGGCGAATCGGCCGGGCGCAAAGTGGTGTGCTTCTGTACATGAAGCAGGAAGGCCGGGGGATCGGTTTACTGAATAAGATCAGGGCCTACGAACTGCAGGATGAGGGGGCGGATACGGTAGAGGCGAATTTAACACTTGGTTTTCCGGTAGACATGCGGGAGTATTCCGCTGCGGCGCAGATGCTCTCCGATTTAGAGGTCGAATCGATCGAACTGATGACGAATAATCCGGAAAAAATCAAAGGTCTGCGGGAATACGGGATCGAGGTTGAAGGCCGGGTTCCGTTACAGATCAACCCCAACAGAACGAACGAGTTCTATTTAAAAACCAAGATGAAGAAGATGGGACATTTGCTGAAATTTAAAGAGGAGGAAATGAATTATGAAAACCTATGAAGGACATTTGAACGCAACCGGGTTAAAATTCTGTATCGTGGCGGGACGATTCAACGAGTTTCTGGTCAGCAAGCTGCTGTCCGGTGCGGTCGATTCACTGAAGAGACATGGGGCGGATGAAAAAGATATCGAGATCGTTTGGGTTCCCGGTGCTTTTGAAATTCCCCTGGCGGCAAAAAGGATGTGTGAAAACAGCCAATACGATGCGGTTATTTGTCTCGGTGCCGTCATTCGCGGGTCCACTTCACATTACGAGCATGTCTCAAACGAAGTATCGAAGGGGATAGCTGCCGTCTCACTCCAAACGGGAAAACCCGTGATCTTCGGCGTACTGACAACGGATAATATAGAACAGGCCATAGAACGGGCCGGGACAAAGAGCGGCAATAAGGGGTTTGATGCTGCGGTCAGTGCAATAGAGATGGCCAATCTGATGAAAGTGATATAGCAGTCGGTAACCCGATGGATTAAACGCAGATTTTTACAGCTTCATTCTCTCAGAAGCATACGATACAGCTGATGAAGCAGGGATGAACATGATATAATAGAAAAGCGGAATGAAAGAAATAAAGTAGAAAAATCTGAGAATCGATGGAGGTAAATGTGAAAAAGATACTTCTTTTAATCGTCATTTTTACAGTCGTATTCAGTTCTTGCTTTTCAATAGAACTTGAGGCTTTTCTGAAAAAAATCTACGAACAGTATCCGGATGCGGTAGCCGCAGAGCTCGGCTGGCAGAGTGCCTTTGACACCTATAATGCCACCCTGCTGAAGGCCGATTCGAAGCTCAGTATTATCGAGGCGGATCTTGACCGTTTAAAGGCTTATAAGACCTATATGGATGAAAAGTGGGACGTCCTTGAAGAGGTGCTGAATATACTCTTTGAGCTGGAGAAGACGGATATAGAATCCGGGATTGCCGATATAGAGAACAGGATGTACAGTGAAGACCTCGAGAATAAAAAGAAGGCCTCCTCTTATGGCGGAGTATCGGATATGGAAGTCTCACTCGCGGAGATAGAAGCGGATCTGAGTCAGTCGAAACTGGATTATTACAAGAATTACAAGTCGGAAATGGGTAGTCACATGCGGGATGTTCTGTTCATCTCAGAACTTCCTGAGCTCCAGTTTACGGATATAGAACTGAGGTCGCTTACAGTTGAAGAGATCAGTGATATCAAGGGAAAGAATATCGAAAGACAGATCGAAAGTCTTACCAAACAGGTTGAAGAAACGAAATACAAACTGGCTCAGACGGGAATGACGACTTCCTACCTTGCCGATGTGAACAAGCGGGCGGCCAAGATACACGAGCTCAGGGAACAGTCCGTTGAATATTCCGTGATCTACGAGATCAATATCGCCCATGAAAAGGTGAAACTTGCCATCGCTCAGTACAATGCGGCACTGGCAAAGAAAGAACTGTACATGGACCGGTTGGTGAAATTGCAGGAGGCTCAGAAGGAAGGCTATATCACTTCCTACGATTATTATCAGGGGGTATTGACTATCTACGAATACGACCGAATGGCCTGGCAGGCCAAACATGATCTGTTTCTGAGTCTCCTTGAGTATTTGAAGGCAAGGGGAGAGGATCCCGTTGAAGGATTGCTTCCGTATTTTGAAAAGTGAGGATGAGCGATGCAGACTATAAGAGAAGCGGAATACGTTATCGGTGAGCTGGTCAGGGAATTAAACCCGGAAAGACGTGTAAGGGAGATACTTGAAAAACAGAAGACCTCCTTCAAAGGCAGGCGGATTCATGTCCTTTCCATCGGCAAGGCGGCCTGGGATATGGCCGATGCGGCCTGGAAAGAACTCGGTGATGTGATTCAGCAGGGGATTGTCATCACAAAATACCATCATTCAAAAGGTGAGATAGGAAATTTTGAGATCTTTGAAGCCGGACATCCCGTGCCGGATGAGATGAGTGTGAAGGCAGCCGGAAGGGCTGTGCAGGCCTTTGGCAATCTCGATGCGGATGATCTGATCCTCTTTCTCATATCCGGGGGAGGTTCTGCCCTGTTTGAGATACCCATCGATGGATTTGAGATAGAGAATACGGCTGAGGTAACGGAGATCATGCTGAAATCGGGCTGGGATATCAAGGTTGTCAATTCGATTCGGAAACGTTTATCGACGGTTAAGGCCGGACAGTTTGCCGACATCGTGAAACCGGCGCAGGTCAGGGCCTATATCATCAGCGATGTCATCGGGGATGAGGTGGAGGATATCGCATCGGGTCCCGTCAGCCCCGTGTCAGAACGCAATGCAGATTTTCTGAAGAAGACTGATTCGCTGGATTTAAGTCTGTTCGATTCGCTGAAAAAACGTGAGGTATTCCTTGAATCCCTTAAAAGAGAACTTCCGGAAACAGCGGAAAATGCGCAGACTTTTATCATAGACAACGTATCTCATGCCTGTGCTGTTGCGGCTGAAAAGGCCCGTCAACTCGGTTATCATACCCGGGTGATCACCTCGCATCTTGAATGTGAGGCCTCCGAGGCCGCGAGATTTATCTGTTCTATCGTGAAAGAGGTTTATTCAGCGCATACCGCTTATTCCCTTCCATGCTGTCTGATCTTTGGCGGGGAGACCACCGTCCGGATAAAAGGCGATGGCCTGGGCGGCAGGAATCAGGAGATAGCCCTGACGGCTGCGATAGAATTAAAGGACAGGGCTGAAGATATCACCCTGTTTTCGTTCGGCACGGACGGGACAGATGGCCCGACGGATGCAGCCGGCGGCATTGTGACGAGTCAGACCTGGTCCGAGATGGCGGAGAAAGGGCTTAGTCCGGAAAAGCATCTTCTCAATAATGATTCCTATCATGCGCTGAAATCGGTTGGAGGGCTTATCATGACAGGCCCGACGGGGACGAATGTGAACGATGTCATCTGTGTTTTGATGAGATGATGTAGAGATTGCCGGAAAAATCAAAATAAAACCGCAGGATCATATTTCAGGATCCTGCGGTTTTATTTTGATTAAAGTTTGAGCTTTTGAATCGTTTAGGCTTATTTATTCAGCTTTTCAAGGATCTCTTTCAGATCTTTTTCCACGAACTTGCCCTTGCTGAAGCTGATGAATCCCCTGAGTGGCATGTATTTCATCATGGAATTCGCTATTTCAGGGTTCTCTTCGGAGACATCACTGATTCCGGAGTCTTCAAGGAACGATTTCCTCAGATCTTCCGTCAGTTCCTTTCCCTTTTCGGTCTTCATGATATCCCCCATCGTGCTGTTTCTGTCAAAGGACTTCCTTATCACAACGGTTGATTCCACTTCAATAGTCTTCTTCAAGCGAATGTCAGCCGATGAACTTCCGATGGATATCTCGTAAAGGCCACCCTGTACATGCCAGTCTTTGATCTCCGTGTTATAATAGGCGAAACTCCTCTTGTTCAACGTGAAAGTGACTTGTTTCTCCTCTCCTGGAGTTAGTTCAACCTTGTCAAAGCCCTTCAGTTCCTTTTCGGGTCTTGTAACGTCGTCGTTTTTATCGGTGACATACAACTCGATGATTTCCTTACCGGTTATTGCTCCCGTGTTCTTAACCGTTACCGTTACAGTAACGGTTTCCGCATCCGTTATCTTTTCTTTGTCAACAGTGATTGCCGTATAGTCAAATGACGTGTAGCTGAGTCCGAATCCGAACGGGAACAGAGGCTTGATCTTCTTTTTGTCGTAATATCTGTAACCGACGTACACACCTTCGTTGTAGCTGACTTTATAGCCATCACCCGGGAAGTTCAGATAGGAAGGATTGTGCTCCAGTCTTTCAGGCATGGTTTCTGCCAGTTTTCCTGAAGGATTGACATCTCCGAAGAGTATCTTTGCGATGGCACTTCCAAAGGCCTGACCTCCAAGATAGCCTTCTATGAGACCTGTAACTTTGCCGATCCATGGCATTTCTACAGGTGCTCCGTTGTTGAGGACGACGACGGTGTTCCTGTTGACCGCAGTGATTTCTTCTATCAGTGAATTGTGATTGAGCGGCATATTCATGTCTTTCCTGTCATAGCCTTCGGATTCATATCTGGCCGGCAGTCCGGCAAAGAGAATGACGATGTCCGCCTTCTTTGCTATTTCTCTGGCATCATTCGTGAGTTTGGTGTTAACCTCGTCACTTTCGATTTCGTATCCTTTGGCATAACTGATCTCGGCTGTTTCACCGGCGATCTTTTTTATCTCCTCAAGGGGAGCCGTTATCTTGAAGGCGTTGACGTGTGAACTGCCGCCCCCCTGGAATCTCGGCTTTTCTGCAAATTCTCCAATGACGGCTATCTTGGCATTTTTCTTTAGAGGCAGGATGTTTTCTTCGTTCTTCAGGAGAACGATACTTTCGGCTGCTGCTCTTGAGGAGGCTTCATGATGCTGTTCCTTATCGTAGGTATAATCTTCCTTCAGATTTTCGGCGCATTTGAAAATCAGTTTCAGCATATTCTCAACCATCTTGTCAAGAAATTCCTCTGTCAGACTGCCGTTCTGGACGGCGTTGATGATCTTTTCCTCACCAATGCCATCACTTGAAGGCATTTCCAGTTCGAGTCCGGCCTTCAGTGCATCAACGCGCTGATTAACAGCACCCCAATCGGACATCACGATCCCGTCAAAACCCCATTCGTCCCGCAGAATATCCGTGAGTAGTTCTTTTTTCTCCGAGCAGTGTGTGCCGTTTATCATGTTGTAGGCACACATGACGGTCCACGGCTGGGCCTCCCTTATCGGTTTCTCAAAATCCGCGAGATAGATTTCTCTGAAAGTTCTCTCGTCAATTGTCTCATCGACACTGAGACGGTTGTGTTCCTGATTGTTTGCCGTGAAGTGTTTCAGAGAAGTTCCAATGCCCTTGCTCTGAACCCCCTTGATGTATTCAGAAGCCAGTTCACCGGAAAGGAAAGGATCTTCTGAGAGATATTCGAAGTTTCTTCCACAGAGTGGTGAACGCTTGATGTTGATAGCCGGTCCGAGAAGGATGGAAATCTGTTCCGATAGGCTTTCCTCCCCGAGTGTTTCACCGAGTTCTTTCAACAGTTCTTTGTCCCATGAACAGGCCAGTAATACCGCAGGTGGGAAACAGACTCCCTCTACCGTTTCACTCTCTCCTGTTTCAGAATTTTCCACCATCTTTCTCAATCCATGAGGTCCATCCGTCATCATGATGGCAGGGATACCGAGTCTTTCTACCGGTGTGGTATGCCAGGAATCCGATCCGGCACATAAGGATGCCTTTTCCTGCAGTGTCATTTGACTAATCAGTTCTTTAATCTCATACATATTCATATACTCACTCCTCATAAAGAAATTTATTCTTTCTTCTGTTTTGTTTCAGTATATTATGAAACATGTTTTATACAATAAGGGGAAAAAGTCATTCAAGGCGGGTTAACTGTAAATAATTGTGAGAAGACTGGAAATACTTATTATTTGAGAGAATATCGGTTGGATCCGGAATGTTTCCCGGTCAGCTTTTTCTCAGAAAATATTCACCCCTGTCGGGCCTGAATTGAAAAATCTTGACATTATCCGGTCTGTAATCCCTGTATTTGTCGTTGGAGATGATGTGGTATTTTCTGGCATAGGCAATTTCAAGAATCTTTTCATCGGCAGGCGAATGAAAGAAGACATTTTGATTTTTGAGAAAATTGGTTTCCCAGTAATGACGCTGTTTCTTGATGATAAAATCGGCGTTGGCGTCGAAGACGAAGATCAGGGGGAAATAGATGATTTCGTTTATTCCGAGGACGTTCATCAGTTCCTTCAGACGGGTTGGATCCGGCTGAATCAGTCCGGAGTGGATGATATTGCTTCCGTCGATGACAACTCCTTTTTCAGAACCGAGTGTGATGATCCTTCTCAGATAAGGATGGATCGTATCCCTTTTCATCGCTTCTATCAGTGTCATCTTCTGATTGTCGTCCAGTGTCTTATAGAATTCCTGCATCCATCTGATCTCTATCTCTTTCAGCCGGTACATATCCAGTTTTTTTATTTCCATGAGTATCTCATCGATCATCTTGTGATCCTGTGAGTCGACCAGTGTGTTTCCGGTCAATTTGCCTTTTCCGTCGGACAGGGTCTCGACTGCGGCGGTAAATTCGATTGGATCCCTGAAATAATCTTTTATCTCACTGGCATTGATCATCTTCGTCAGCGTTGTGTTGAACTGCATATAACTGAGTGTTTCACCGTCTATTTTAAAATGCTTTTTGGCAAAGGCAACGACAGATTTTGTCGGAAGATAAAAATATCTCGGTGCGGTATAAAAGAGAAGAGACGAGATCATCCAGTCATCGCATTCGAGGATGCCGGTTGCCTCTTTCAGCCGCGCTGAAAACTTACCCTTTCCGTAAAGGATTTCATCTATCGCTATGGTCAGTGTTAACTGATCCTTGTATTTGAGCTTCTGGTATAGTCTTTCGTCACATTTTTTCAGTATATTATCCAGTGTCTTTTTGGATAATTGTTTTAATTTTTCTCTCGCGAGTGTATTGCAAATAACCTTTGAACGCGCCCTGAAATCACTTAAATTTTTCAGATATTCTGCATCATAAGCTATGTCTTTTAACTTTTTCAACTTCAAATCACTTTCCTTGAATCCGTTTCATTTGATGATAAAACTTCAATATAGTGTTTATTCATTCTTATGACATGATGGAGAACCAGATCGGATAGGTAAAAAGAAACAGGAACGTTGAGTAAACAACGACGGCACTGGAAAATTCCAGTTCATTTTCCCTCTTTTTCGCTTCTGAGATGCCTTCAGCCATGATCGCCGTGTTTGCCGCTGTCGGCATGGCTATCTCGAGTACAAACACCTGGTACACCAGTCCTTCCATCCCGATGAGCTTTCCGACTACCAATGCGATTGCCGGTGGAAGGAAGAGCTTCATGAGAGAAGCCGGCATGATCTGTTTCAAACTGCTTAGCTTGAGGGGAATCTTTGACAGATTAATCCCGACAACGAGTAGAATGACCGGTATGGCACTTTGGCTCAACATCTCGACAAAATTAAATGCCGGGAGCGGAAGATCTTCCCTCCAGTTGAATCCCATCGCACCAATAATCCACGAAATAACAAAAGCGTACAGCCAGGGAACCTTTAACATGTTTTTCAGGGCATTTTTCAACATGCCGTTCCTTTCTGAGGACAGCAACGACATTCCCACTGTGGGCAGTAAAACCATATTGGTACTCGCCATGATAACGGCCAGTGGAATCGCATGTGGTCCGATTGAGTACTCAAGAACCGGATAGCCAATATACCCCGTGTTTGAGAAAATGTTCGTATAAGCCCATAAGGTATAGGACTTTCCCCTGATCTTTCCCAGTATCCAGTAAAAGAAGATGATACACAGGGTGACAATGATTGTACCAAGAAAATATTTCCAGAGATGTTCCAGTTTAGGCACGTGTTCTGTTACATACGTGAAGACAAGAACAGTTCCAAAAAGCCAGAAGGCCAGTTTGGATAGCATCTCAGAGGGTTTCTTAAAGATCTTTCCAAATGCAAAACCGGTCAGAAAGATGGCAAAGACAGGCATTATAGATGAGAATGAATGTAAAAACAGATCTATTAAATTTTTCAAGATCTCACCCCTTTTTATTCTGCTTATGTCTGAGGAAATAGATGATATTGGCGATATCCGCGGGATTGATCCCCGGTATTCTTCCCGCCTGTCCTACCGACTCGGGTCTGATCCGGGTTAGTTTCTGAACGGCTTCCGTTGCCAGGTTTTCAACACGGGAATAATCGACGTCCTCCGGTATGAGGAACGATTCCATATCCTCGAACTGCTTGATCTCCCTGAAGGAGCGTTCGATATATCCCTCATACTGAATCGCTATGTCTAACTGTTCTATTAATTCTTCGTCTTCTATCGGTTGCGGATCCCATTGCCGGACCTGTGCGTAACCGATGTTCGGCCTTTTGACGAGATCGACCAGCCGCTTCGTTTCCTTCAGAGGGGACGAATCGTTTCCGGCCAGCATGTCGTTGACCTCATCCGTTGCCTTTATCCTTATATTGGACAATCGCTGAATCTCCCGTTCGAGCGTTCTTTCCAGTTCGACTGTTTTTTGGTAGAAATCCGCATCGATCAGCCCGAATTCAAATCCGTATTTTGACAGACGCATATGTGCGTTATCATGCCTGAGAAGCAACCGGTATTCGGCCCTTGAAGTGAGCAGTCTGTAAGGCTCATCGGTTCCCTTTGTCACCAGGTCGTCTATCAGGACACCGAGATAGGATTCATTTCTCTTTGGGAACCAGTGATTCTTTCCTTCTATCTTCAGCACGGCGTTGATGCCGGCGATGAAACCCTGACCGGCCGCCTCTTCATATCCGCTTGTCCCGTTCACCTGACCGGCAAAGAAGAGACCGGAGATGGTTTTCGTTTCAAGATAGGGGGTCAGCTGTTCGGGGAGTATGAAGTCATATTCGACCGCATAGGCCGGTCTGACGATCTGGGCATTCTCGAGACCGAAGATGGAATGTATCATTTCTTCCTGTACCCGAAACGGTAGACTGGTACTCAAACCGCCGATATAATATTCATCATTTTTTCGCGTTTCGGGTTCAATGAAGAGTTGATGTGAGTCTCTGCCGGAGAATTTCAGCACCTTGTCTTCTATCGATGGACAGTATCTCGGACCTATCCCACCGATCAGCTTTATATCCCCATAGAGGGGCGAGAACTGTATGTTCTCCCGGATGATCTGATGCGTTCTTTCATTGGTTCTCGTGATATAAACCGGCCAGTCGGTGGGAAGAACCTCCTTTTTGGTGAAGAATGAAAAGCCGAGAGGCTCTTCAGAGGTGCTCTGTTTTTCCAGTTTATCAAAGGCGATGGTTTGCCTTTTGATCCTCGCCGGGGTACCTGTCTTGAAACGCCCAATTTTCAAACCGAGTTCTTCTATGGAGGTTGAAATCAGATCGGCGGAGAATTCACCGAGTCTGCCGGCGCTCAACTCCGTCGGACCGACAAAGATCTTCCCCTTCATAAAGGTACCGGCAGTAACGATGACGCATTTGGCCGTGTATTTTTCACCAAAATGGGTTTCTACCCCAGCAACACTGTCGCCGCTCAGTAGAATCTTTTCTACCAGACCATATCTCAGCGTGAGATTTTCCTCGTTCATCAGCGTACGAGTCATATTCTGACTGTAGTCATATTTGTCGACCTGAGCCCTCAGAGCCCTTACGGCCGGCCCCTTGCTCGTATTGAGCATACGGATGTTGATCATGGATTTATCCGTATTTTTTGCCATCTCCCCCCCAAGGGCATCGATCTCCCGGATGACGATTCCCTTGGCCGGTCCACCTACTGAGGGGTTACAGGGGGTCCATGCAATCGTATCCAGATTCAGATTCAGCAAAAGGGTTTTTTTCCCCCTTCTCGCTGATACAAGTGCCGCTTCAACACCGGCATGGCCGGCTCCCACAACGATTACATCAAAATCTGTGTTTCGGTTAATCAAATCTATACTTCCTTTCTCAATAACAATTTTATTTTGTCTTTAGTTTAAAGATGATCAGCGAGGCCGTCAAACTTGCAAACAGGTAAATGACCAGATAGATGAATTCGTTGATCAGTGAACTGAAATCCTTTCCGGCGATCATTATCTTTCGCATCACATCCGTGAGCACCGTTATGGGCAGAGCCGGTGCGATGAACTGCATGACACGCGGCATCTGTGAGAGTGCAAAAAATACACCGCCTCCGAGAAACATCAGGAAAACGAGTGCGACGGCCGCTCCCATTGCCACATCCCCGTTGGAAGCGAAGATAGAGATCAGCAGCCCGATTGACAGATAGGTCAGCATACCCATCGTCAGAAGCAGTCCAACGAGCCAGATGGATCCTTCATAATTGATGTTCATGAAGTATATCGTTCCGAGTAAAAGGGTTACCGTCTGAATGATCCCAAGGATGGCATGGGCACAGTATTTTCCGAGAACGTACGCCAATCTGCTTGAAGGCGAGACGTGAAAGCCGTCGAGGATTCCCCTATCCTTTTCCCGGCTGACGGAACCGATGATGCCGATCAGCATCGTAGACAGGATAACGAAGGCCAGTACACCCGGCGCCATCACATCCGGATAATCCAGAGAATTGTGTTCGATCCCCTCAACACGCAATTCGGGGATTTTTACTTCCGTTGTTCTTGTCACTTTTTCATCGAGATTCATATCGATCATTGCACCGTATTCGATTTCACCGAGCACCATCTTCAGCAGTTTGAATATGGTGACGCTTTCGAGTAAAGAGGCACTGCTCGGAATATAGGAGATATAGGTCTCGTTTCCGGCCAGCATGTTTCCGGTGAAGCCAAGGGGAATGACGATCAATCCGTCTATGTCTCCTTTATCGAGTGCTTCATGGGCTGCATCTATATCTGTCAGCTTGTAGATGTTTTCCTGTTTTAAGAATCCGAGGATGAAATTGGCGAGATATTTTCCGGCAAAACTCTTATCCTCACCCAGTACACCTATCTGTACATCATCGAGCGCCCGTTCCGTGGGGATAAACATGAGTGAAACCGTTAACAGAAGGAAAGGGGTTATGATCAATATGGCGAAGTATACCGGATTTCTCACGATATATCTCATTTCAGTTAAAAAATGCTGGAAAAAAGCTCTCATTTAAATCACCTGCACAGAATTATATTTATGGACTGTAAAAATAAACAATCCGTGATCAACTGAATTATATCAGAAATGTAGGCATTCAACTATACGAGACGATACATAAAAAAACTCCGGCCTTTACAGCCGGAGAATTCTTCTTTCAGTCATTCGGCAGATCAGTTGATGATATACGGACTGAGTTCTACCGAATAGATTGTCTTATACGGAAAACCGCTCTGTTTCACATTCAGATATTCGACCGTGTATTCGGAATCTATCTCGAACGAAGGCAGTACATCGAGATGATTTTCACCACTCTCCGTAAAACTGTCAAATTTCATCCCTATCTTCAGATCGTTGTGCTGTGAATTGAAGATGTCCATGAACGATAGGGAACAATCCACGTGAAGAAAAGGTGTGATGCTGACTTCGTCGCTTGTAACGACACCGGTTGCCGAATCAATGGTCATGCTCCTTCTGAAATCCCCTTGTGGAATCCATTCCGTGTCGCTGGTCCAGTCCTGAGAATCTATCCTTATCGAATAATAGGTCTCATCGAGTGAATAGGTTATCTTTGAGTTGATTCTGCCTTCCCCCACAGATTGAGCAGAAAATCCAAAGGTAACATCTCCATAGAGTGGAACGTCAGGTCCATCGAGAAAGATGGGCTCCGAAATGATCTCAACCCGGTCGATATTTCTCTCCCTAGAGTCAACTTCGATCGTAAAGTCGCCGGTTATACCGAAGATCGGATGATAGAAGAAACGGCGAAGAGAATTGTCAAGATTCATCTCAAAATCGATATCCATGTATTCAAGCGTAATCTGAACGGGATTTTCGGAATAAAGCTTGATGATGGAATCGCCGCTTGTGGAAGTGTGATTCATTCGGCCTTCCCATAAAATCGTTTTTTTCGATGCATCTCTCGGAAGGATCAGATAGGGTTCATCCGGGTTTTCGCCAGAAATGGATTGATATTTTGTTCCCCTCAGAAACGCGTTGATCTCCTCATTGGTCAACTCATCGAGCGTGAAGACCACGTTGTCTCCAACGACGTTGATCCCCTCTATTTCCATGACGGGGAAGATATCGTTGGTGATGGTAGCATTCAGTAGCAGATAATCACCGACTTCTGTGTCGTATTGAAGAGAATTACGGCTGATGGCCATCGTGTTATCCGATTTGTCAAAAGGTTCCACGACACTCAGACAATTTGCACAGATAACAAACTTATCATAATCCCTGATGGTTAAAATGGAGGAGTTGGCTCCAGAATCATCTGGTATGGTGCGAAATGTAACGGCGAGATCGGCTGCTGAATTCAATTCTATAAAACAGGCTGAATTGATATTCCGGCTGCTGATGGATGCGATTTCCTTGTTTCCGGTCCATTTGATATCCCATATGGAGTCTGAATTGATATCATATGATTCGCCTTTTCCGAGAGATACAACACTAACTGTTTTCGAAGATTCTGATGTAAAGCGGATTAGTTCGAAGGAAAGCTCCTCGTCGCTTATGGTCTTGAAATCCATATAAGCATAGTCCTCGCTGCTGTTGTCTCCATCCTGTTTGAATATTCTGATTCCTATCATCTCGTCCGTGCCGAACATGGAAACTTCAGGATTAGATGCCGAATAGATGATCTTTCCATTCCTGAAAAAACCGTTTTTTACAACATCAAGCCCCAGATACCCGTCAGGTTCCTGTCTTTTTACATTTGCACAAGAAGATAAGAAAAGAATTATAATAAACAGCAGAAACAATAATGATAAAGTGGTTTTACTCTTCATATATGTTCCCCCCTATATTCATATCAACGAATTATAACATGAATCGACTGTATTTTAGTATAAGAAAATTATAAAAAGGTAAAAAATTTGCTTTGGAATATCGTTTTTGTGTAATATAATAGAATTAAGAAAATTTATGGGAGGATGGAAGAAATGTTAAATTATGGCGATGTGAAGCACGAGGCTGTGTTCAGAAATTTCGAGAAGATCAGTATGATTCCGAGAGGTTCGGGAAATGAAAAAGAGATAAGTGATTTCCTGTTGAAGTTCGGACGGGATCTGGGATACGAGGCCTGTCAGGATGAAGTGCTCAACGTAATTATCAAAAAACCGGCTTCAGCTGATTATGAACACCTTGACCCCGTGATCCTTCAGGGGCATATGGATATGGTTTGTGAGAAGAACAAGGGAACCGAACATGATTTCTTAAAGGATCCCCTCAAATTAAAGATTGAAGGAAACATATTAAGTGCCGAAGGGACAACACTCGGCGGAGATGATGGGATAGCAGTTGCATACTGTATGAGTATTCTTGAGGATAAAACCCTCAAACATCCGCCACTTGAGATATTTATTACAACAGAAGAGGAAACCGGACTGGTTGGTGCGATGAAAGTGGACGGTTCGAGATTTGAAGGGAAGAGACTCATCAACATAGACGGTGAGGAGGAGGGTATCTTCCTGGTGTCCTGTGCGGGTGGTGTCAGGACAAAGATTACCCTTCCGCTTGAAAAGAAGAAGGAAATGGCAGAAGAAACCATCTTCGAACTCAGTGTTGCGGGATTAAGAGGGGGACATTCCGGTGCGGATATACACAAGGGAAGAGGCAATGCAAACAAACTGATGGGCAGGATCCTTTATGAGATAAAGAGTACTTTAGGCTTTAACCTCTATTCAATCGAGGGTGGTGCAAAGATGAATGCCATTCCGAGGGAGTGTACGGCGATCATCGGCGTGGATCCCGAAAGAGTGGAGGCCCTTAAGCGACTGCTCGATTCTATTATGCAAACGATTTATTCGGAATATAAAAAGACAGACCCCGATTTCAGAATTTCTCTGTCGGAAATCGACAAACTTCCAAAAGACAGAAAGTTGCCCTGGAGGAAATCGGAAAGAAACAAGGCAATTCATCTGCTGATGGCTACTCCGAATGGTGTTAACACCATGAGCCAGGATATAGAAGGCCTTGTCGAAAGTTCAAACAATCTCGGTGTCATCACCTATAAAGGGGACAAGGTGCTCTTTGAGAACTCCACAAGAAGTTCGGTGGCCTCAAAGAAAGAAGAACTCAGCAAGAAACTCGAAGAACTGGCGGAATTCTGTGACTGTGAGATCAAACATACTTCTGACTATCCGGGTTGGGAATACAAAGAGGTCTCACCACTCAGGGATCATATGGCAAGGGTCTATGAGGACAAATTCGGAAAAGCCCCTCAGATAGAGGCCATTCATGCAGGACTCGAATGCGGACTCTTCCTCGATGTCATCAGTCCAGATCTGGATATGGTTTCGATGGGACCGAATATGTACGATGTCCATACGCCGGATGAACGGATAGAAATAGACTCTGCGGACAGACTTTACGGATTCCTCGTGGAAGTCCTCGAAAAGATGAAGGAGATGTAAGTGGTGAAGGATATCTATTTAAAAGAGGCCAATGAACTACTTGATTTCATCGAAAGATCACCGAGCAGGTTCCATGCGGTGGATGAGATGGGAAAGATCCTGTCCGAGAAAGGCTTCAAAGAATTGAAGATCAACGAAAGATGGGAACTGGAAAAAGGCGGGAAATACTTTACCACGAAGAACGATTCCTCTCTGATCGCTTTTATAGCCGGAACGGATGAAGTTGGTAACGGTGGATTCCGAATCACGGGATCACACAGCGATTCTCCCGCTATCCGGATCAAACCGAATCCTGAGATGAAGGTTGAGGGGAAGGAACTCAAGCTCAACACGGAGATCTACGGGGGACCGATCCTGTACAGCTGGTTTGATAGACCCCTCGGATTTGCCGGAAGGGTAACCCTTGAAGGGGATAGTCCCTTTGAACCGGAATCCGTACACGTCTGTATCAGAGAAAAGAAATGTATCATCCCGAGTCTTGCCATACACATGAACAGGGATGTCAATACCGCTTTCGGACCGGATAAACAGAAGGATATGCTGCCACTTCTCAGTTCAATCGAAGAGACGGTCAACGGTTTCGATTTCAAGAAGATGCTGGCGGAAGAACTCGATGTGGAATCCGAAAGGATCATCGATTACGAGATATCCCTTCACGATATGACGAGGGGGCAGATCCTTGGGATGAACGAAGAGATGATTTCCTGTTCTCAGCTCGACAATCTTGCGATGGCTTATGCCTCACTCATTGCCTTATCCGAGTCTGAAGCCGGTGTCGCAACGAAGATCATCGTCGTCTTTGACAACGAGGAAATCGGCAGCCAGACCATGCAGGGGGCTTCTTCCCCACTACTCGGTGCCATACTTGAAAGAATTGCCATTGCCCTCGGGGGGGACCGGGAGAACTATATCCGGGCTCTTGAAAATTCGTTCATCATCTCCGCAGACATGGCGCATGCCCTTCATCCGAACAGTCCGGAAAAGCATGACCCGACCAATCATCCGGTTCTGAACGGAGGTCCGGTCATCAAGATGAGTTCAAATTTCAGATATACCAGTGACAGCGAATCGGCCACCGTTTTCGAATTACTCTGTAAAAAGGTGGAGGTACCTGTACAACGATTTGTCAACAACTCAAGGGAAAGGGGGGGCAGTACCATCGGCCCAATCACCGCCGGACAACTCGGCATGCGTTCGGTGGATATCGGAAACCCGATGCTCTCCATGCATTCCATCAAGGAACTTGCCGGGGTAGCTGATCATCACTACCTGCTCGAAGTCCTGAAGGAATTTTACAGATAATCAGATATAAGTCCCCTCCTTCCGTAGGAGGGGACCACTTTATTTTATTCTAAAATCTCCTCGAGATAGGCCTCGATCTTCTCAGCTGCACAGATAGAAAATCTCTTCTCCAGATACCCGATGAATCCCTCGTCCACGCATCTTGAAACGGCCCGGTTAATACTCCGCAGAGGAGCGCAGGCCTCGATTGAAAGCTGTTCCTTGCTTAATGTTTCGAGATCACCCATCTTATGATGGGTGAACAAACTGTACAGAACCCTGTCTTTGACGGTCATGAAGGCAATCTGAGCCATCTTGTCGGAATTTCTGTTCAGCTTCAGGGCCATATACCTGAACAGCAGCATGTTAAACTCAAAATCCAGTTTCATCCACCGGATTACAGATTCCTTTTTCAGGAGGATGATCCGGCAATCCGTCTTCGCAAAGACATTCAGGGGTTTGAGCTCCTCGTAGAACAGTTCCACTTCACCGAAACAGGTGTACCCTTCATCTACCGAATATAGAAAGAAGCTCCCGGCCATGTTCTGATTGTAAACCTCCGTAATCCCGTCGATCTGTATGTACAGATGTTCGATCTTCTGTGTCGGGGAGATGATGAGACTTCCTTTCTTAAAATCTCTGTAAAAGAATTCCTTTTTGATCTCAGTCGGTGCTTGTTTAACCAGGGTCTCTAAATTCATCATCCATGATCATTCCTTTTTTGGTCATTTGACCCTTTTGATTATACCCCATGGAAGCAGGATGAATCAACGGGAATGATAAGCCCTTTGACGTGTAGGCGCATGCTTACGCAA